>ULKJ01005297.1_pt1 | contig 16261 bp, 24 predicted proteins | sample 1951121 | NCBI WGS metagenome assembly ULKJ01 (sample SAMEA4835497, study PRJEB28245) | human gut metagenome | biome: gut microbiome; material: fecal sample | place: Denmark | collected 2008 | reverse complement strand
CCTTGATAATCAATAAGTTATGAGGGTCTGAATCTCTCGAAAATGTCGGCAGAAAGACCGGATTATCATGTTTTGAGATAGACGTTTTCGAATGCAAACCGGTGTATTATAACTTTATGTTGTTTTGCAATATATTTTCATGTGAGAAATGAGATGTTAATTTTCTCATGCAATCCCAAAAAGTAGAACACACTAAAATTTTGAAAGTTATATGGTTTCACATTCTTTTCAACCGTCAGAAGCAAACGTACTCTCGAAGATAAACGAAGGGTACACAACATTCGATGAACTGAAATCACAAGTAGGTTTTTCAGAGAAAACTCTCAATCAAGTTTTGGAAAGTCTCATTTCCAAACACATATTGGAATACAACAAATCAACGCAAACTTACGGTTACACGGTTCCCGTAAACGGCGAGAAAATTATTCTCGACGGTAACTTGTTGCTTCCGTGTACTGTACTGCGTTATCCCACATACACTTTGGTTGGTCGTGGTCTGTGGTACAAGTTTCCGGCTGATTTCGACATCAACAGAATTATCTGGAATGTGAAACTTCCCGACACAAAAAACACTTCTCTCGTACAACTCATAACCGAATCTGTTATGAAAGAGAAGAAAGCACGTATCGTTCAGCTACCGGAATACAAGAATCTCGTAAACAAACTTGTACCGTATTCTGAAAACGTGATGTTCAAAATAAATGTGGTCGGAGAAGAAGTAACGGATGTATCAATTATGTTCAAGAAACCGTTGTCGGTTGCAACAGAATCGATACGTGTCGAGTTCCGGGGAATGTTTGTTCGTTCCGAAATCAAAACAGATGAATTGATTAACGAACTTCGCAAGGCAGTAGGAGAACGGAATTTCAAAAATATTCACGTCAATCGAATTTATTCGTTGTCTGATTTCATCTTCTCCAACAACGAAATCCCATACGCATTCAATCCGCAAACACGTACACTTTCGTATGCAAAGATAACCGGAATACGTGGTTGCATCGAGATAACATATTATGACATGGACGTAAACGGCGACATCGAAAAAACTAACGTAGAGAAGTTCGAAGACAGCAATGCCGGTATCGGTAAGTTACGGGAGTTGTTTGAGAAATACGCTCGTAAGATTGTCGAAGCCGAAGATTTCATGGTAGAGTAATCACATCAAAAACGTTAGTAGTATGTCACAAAGTATGTTAGAATCTCGATTGAAATTCGAATACGAAAAACAAACAGATTGTCCGATACCGTTGTTCGAAAAATTCATGCAGAATTTGACAACGGAATTAACCGACATCATCAATGAAAATTCAGCAGATGATACCGTAGAAAATGTGGAAATGCTTTTCACAGAAACCGGATTCATTGTGGGAAATACAGTTTATTGCTGTCTCGACGAAGAAAATGAATGTGTGAAATACAAGTTTCTCGGAGACATTTCAACCGGTAATGATACGGTTAAACTCGCTTGCGGAATCTTCAACAACATAAACAAAGTCACAGCATTGGTGATGCGATACTGTGATTTCCTGAACAAAAATTCTTCGGTCAATGCAGATGTTCCGTACATCGTAGTAGATAAAGTACTGAAATTTCTGACAGACAAAAACAACATCAGAAAAACATGCAAATTCCGGTTGCCGTTGGATGAAAGAATTTACAAACTTAAATCGGTTGCAAAACTTACGGAAGTTGTATTGCGTCTCACCATCAAAACTTCGTGTCTCATCGAATTTGAGATTCAGAACTTCTTCAACAAAAACGAGAAAACGTACTACGAAGATTTGGTAAAGGGAGAAGTTTCGACAAACAACATCGAAACGTTCATCAAGGAATTGTATTACAACGGTAGATTAGTGAATTATGGAAGATAGTGCAACAACCACAATGAATCCGGATGCGTTTACGTTTTTTGACGAAAACGAAACGGATATGACCGATGCGCAAAAGATAGAGTGCATCAAAGAATCGATACGTTCTTTTCTCAAAGAATATCCGATGATACGTGCAACCGATACGCTTGTGTTGGTTGTGTTTCAGGCATTGAAAAATATGCTTGTCGATAAAATCCGGTTTGTTGCTGTCGAAGCACCAACGGGAAGCGGCAAATCAGTTATCGGATATTGCATGGCGTATTGTTTCAACTACTGTTTGCATACCATTTACGGTATGGATGGTTCATCATATTTGCTGACATCTTCGAAAATGTTGCAGAAACAAATTCAAGAAGATTTCAAACGGTTTTCGTTCGGTGAAGACTATGCAATGTTGAAAGGAACAGCGAACTATCCGTGTACGTACATGTATTTCGAACAGTTAGGGGCAGAACGTTCTAAACAGAAATTGCTGGGTGCGGCAGCTTCCGCATTTGCTTCGTCACAGCAATCCACAGTCAAACCGGATAAATCTACGATTACATCGTATGACAAACGGTATTGTATCGGTTGGGATGCGGACAGGAAAAACTCTCTTGCATGTTTCCCGACATGTCAATACATCGTGAAGCGCAAAGCTGCATCGGACGCTATGTGCGCAAATCTCAACTACTCGTATTTTCTAACCGTACTCAATGCGTCAATGAATCCGTATTTTGCTATGCGGAATTTAACCATAGCTGATGAGGCACATCTCATACCGGACATTGTTTGTAACATGTTCTCATTTGAGATAAGTGCTGCGACAGCAAGACGTGTCGGTAAAGTGTTGAGGGAGATTCGAGACACAAACAGCAAAGACCTTATGTGGGGCAGTGATGCCGATAGGGATGTGGAAATGCACTTACAATTTTCCAGACTTATAACGGAAGTAGATGAGTGGGACACGTTGTTTTTACGAAGAAACACTACTTTACCGGAACTAATCGTTTATGTTCGGTGGTGTAGTGATGCGAAGAAAACAATCGTTTCATGGAACAAAAACGTCACACCCGAATTTAAGCTGAAAATGGGTGGGTTTATCGGTAAATTCGGTGAAGAAGAAACAGATGCACCGTTCCCGAAACCTGTCGAACTCGAAGAACTTGCATCACGACCGAATGATGTATTCATGAAATACGATGAATCATCAAAGTACGGAAAATATATTGTTCGGGATTTGCAGGAACGTGAATTGGTACGTAACAAATTTCTTTCGAAAACACAATTCTGTTTGTTCTTGTCTGCAACCTTAGGGAACACAGACCAATACGGTGAACTTCTCGGTATCAGACCGGACCAATATAAGTCATATCGCATGGAACCGACTTTCGATTACAGTACGTCACCGATTTACCAATGTAATTGTGGTTGGCTCACCTACAAGAATTTCAGTGACAATATCGATAACTGTTTGGATGCAGTGTTGTATATTTGTCATGTACTGCATCCGGACGAGAAAGGAATTATACACACTTCGACATTCTCTAATGCAGAATTGCTGAAAGAGAAAATCTTCGATTACATGTACAAATCTGATAACGGTAAATTTCCGGGCATTCAAGCATCGAGATTCAGATTCTACCGAACACCGCAGGAAAAAGATGCGTGCGTGAAAGAGTTGAAACAATCCCAATTACCGCTTGTCATTGTCGGCCCGTCATTGTATGAAGGTCTCGATTTGAAGTATGACGAAGGACGTTTCAATATATTGCTGAAAGTTCCATATCCGGGAATCGATGACTATGTGCGTGCGAAAATGGAACGCATTCCGTTTTGGTACGAACGTGTCACGATTGAAAAAACCATACAAGCAATAGGACGCACCAATCGTGCAGTAGATGACCGAAGCACGACATATCTGATAGACAGCACATTTTCGAAAATTGCACCGAAAATGCTGGGGTCTAAAATACAAGAACGTCTTGAACGAAAATATCTCGAAGTGCCGCAAACCAACAGTAAACCGAAAAAGATGTATTCGTTTGAAGCGCAGAACACAAATCAAAACACATCTGTTGATGATTTGTGGGGAGATGACTTACCATTTTAATACTGGAAAATATGTTACGAAACCTGATACATCGTTTGTATTATCGGCTTTGTGATTTATGGCTCGATTTCAAAACGGCTATTCTGCATTTGAAACAACGGAAATGCAAACACGAATACAAGTTTGTGCGCAGAATACAATATGATGCGGAAACCGGTTACGGTATGGTACAACGTGTCTGTACGAAGTGCGGGAAGATAGATTTCAAAATTAACAGAGTTGCAAAGAACTACGGGAGAATCAACAAGAATTTACCCCGTTGGCATCATAACATTTAACGTATGGAAAAAGAAATCGAAATTCGCAAACTCATCTGTTTTGTTGAGGATGCAAACGGAGATTCATACTGTGTCGATTTCGATGAAACCAATCAAGGATTCATCCAAACAATAACCAGTATGTGTTCGCAAGTAAAACCGTTGATACCAATCGAACCTATGACTTTTAACGTGAAGATACGAAAAGAAAAACCGGCTTAAAGCCGGTTTTTCTTTGTTTGTGCCTTTATGTGATTGAGTTCTTTTCGAAGTTGTTTCACTTCTTGTTTTAGTGCTTCTATCAGAGCCAATTCCAATTCCCTGTAAGAAATCGATAGATAACCATTCTTGTCTTCCTGTACAAAATACGGTGCAACTTTCTGGACTTCTTGCGCGATGTAACCTATCTTGTGTTCTTCGGTCTGTTTGTGGATGTAACTTTTCAGTTTGACATCGAGAAGGCCTTTGTGAACTTTGTATGGTTCGATGTTTTTCTTGTAACGTTTATCGGATATGAAGTAAATATCGATAACGTCTTTAAGATAACCGCCCGGAGTATTCGTAAGTCCTGAAATGGAACCGAAACGAACTTCCTTTGCAGAAGCGTACATGTCCATATAGAAAAAGGAAGTCCATTTGTTGCTGTCTAAGTGAAAATTGTCTACATAGTTACTATTGCAATTCACCAAAGATGCCAGACGGATAGCGTTTGCGGCAGAGTTTAACGGATAAAGTTCGGCCGCATTGTATGTGTTTGCGTACTGTCCGAACAAATGCAAACCTCGTTCTTGTAAGGAAGTCGTCAGAACATTTGAAATGGGGCGTGTTGTACGTAAATTATGATACAAAAAAACAGTTGCATCATACGGTAAATCATTCGAAATGAGTTCAATCGAACTTACTGTGGGGTTATTAAAAACTCTTGCGGATGTTTTAGATCTGGGAGTTTTCGCATTGTTCAAATCTATGTAAAGTCCGGCAGACGTACCGATTTTTAACGGACTACTACCGTTTATGTAACCGCCATTTTCTTCTGAAACATAGTGGTTGGAATCGAGCGAACCATTACCTTTCAGAAATTGTGAACTTTTGCCACTCGACACAATAAATTTAGATGCTTGTACGGGGCAAGTCACGCCAGCACCATTGTAGAAAATATATTTCGATATGGGTACGGTTAGATTCTCTCCGGTTACAGATTTGTAGTTGAATAGTACGTCCAATGCAGTACCGGATGATGTTTTGTAATCTGTCGGAAGAAACCGCCATTCATTATTTGCATATCTGGTCATGGTCTCGGTTTTCTTCACATATTTTGACATCGAAAGATTACCGGAATGCCAAATAGTATAATCCATCCATAAAAGATTGCCCGAACTATCTGTTTTGAGAATAGATGCGTTTTTATCTCCCGCCATATTAAAATCTGTTATAAAATCTGTGATAATACTACATGATATTTATCAACATTGATTTGAATAACATTAGACATTATGATTTCGATGATTTATTGTTTGTGAACGTATGCAGTATATGGAATATCAAAAATTCAATGATATGCCAAATTTACCACAAATCATAGGAAACGTTCCTATTCATCAGATGCGAAAATTCTTTCACCAAATACAAAGATTGCAATCGTGCATTGACCGGAGGAAAGAAATCGTAGAGACTTTGGAATTTTTCAGAAAAGATTTCAGGGCAGAATCGACAGCACAAGTGAATGAGATAACGGAAATTATCTGCAATCTAAAATACACCAAAACATTAACGCTTCTCAACAACTACTACACATCCGTAGAAGTTGATTTGGTCAAGAAACGGTTGTCTTTTGTTCGAAAAGACAAGAACAGCGGCGAAACATACAAGTTAGTCGAATACATTGATGAAACGAAAGACACCGAAAAAGACTACGGAGATTGGGCGAATGAAAAATGGGAATATCACAAAAACTTTTTCGAATTTTATTCGATTTACGCAAGTAACTTACTGTTCATGTGTGGTGTTATTTGCGAATTTGTCAAGGAAACAGATTTTATCGAAAAACGTGTAGAACAATACAAAGCAGAAGTATGGCACGAACAGTTCTTTCAAACTCTGAACGAGCAAGCGCATTCATAAATTACATAACTCCTACAACCGGACAGATTTCGAGATTGTGTAATGCAGCGTTTGAATACACGAACATTGCAAAGAAAGCAATCAGGCTTTTGGAGGATGTTTCGAAGCAAAATTGTTTTGAATACAGCGATTTACCGGAAGAAGATTACAGGGAATGGGATGAGTTTCGCGTAGAAATGTTATCTCGACTTTACGTTTTCGCATTCAAGTACGGAAGTGAATCAACGTTTGAAATCACGACAGAATCGAAAACATTCCGGTTTGTGTCTGGTGGCAAAGTTGTGTACACCGAGAAATTCACGGGTAATAATTTTTCGATGAGATATTTTATCCCTGCACTGTTAGTGCATCACATGTACAAAGACGATGTGGAAGTGTTGATACATACTCTCGAAAAGAGAACAGAATCTATCGGAACACTGATAGGCAACTTGCGCACAATCAAGGATAATGAGTGACGTAATCACACCAACCATAATCGGGCCGAAAAAGATAGTTTCATATTACAAATCCGGCGACCCCACACGAGACAAAAGTTGGATTTCGAAACTTACGGACATAAACATCATAAGAACCAAACGTATAACGGATGAGTTTATCGATATATGTCTGAAAAATAAGCACCGGATTTACTTACATGTGGAAATATCCGGCATGGGCCAAACCATTTTTGAACCGAATATTCCTTCTGTAAAACAAATACGAGATAAGATTATCGAACTGATAAAATGTGGTTTCCCACAAAAACAGATACTTATTGTCATCAATCCAATACTGCAAAATGATAACGGATTGAATGCGGTTAAATTGCTTTTGCGAATTTTTACCGAGTTCAAACCGTTGTACGTGCGCAGAATGCGGTTCAAACTTTTGCCGTACAGGGAAATCGATGAGAAACCGGGAAAATTTACGATTGCAAACAACAACATTTCGAAACGTCCCGAAGTACGGCAAAAGATACACATGTATCTGTTCAAAAATCCGTCGTTCTTTCGAGATTACTGGAATCTTGTCAATAAATACATGGGTGTTGTGCAGATTGATACCGGAGATGAACCGCTTATTGGTATTACAGAATTGATGGCATTCGGTCTGAACAACAAAAACGACGACGGAACACCGATTATCCCTTACGAGAACGGAAATCGTTCCAAACCGTTGGTAAATATCATTTCTGCACGCAATCCGGTACGTTGCCAAAACCGTTGTTTACTCTGTCCGTTCAGATTCTAACGGTTTATGTTCGAGAGAAATTGACACTACATTGTTCACTCTGCCTGAAAAGGGATGCCTCACACAGTGAGCATCCCTTTTTAATGAAAATCTGTGAAAAAATTCTTGCAAAAAACTTGCATCGTTCGGTTTTTATTCTTATCTTTGTGTATCACAAGAGGATGAAAGAAATCTGTTGAGCGAAAAATTTTTCAAGGAAAATTCACGATTCTGGATTTTTCCCTTATAGACCGGAAAAATTTGGGTTAGATAGTTCACAACAGATAAGTAAGAGTTTGAACATGGAAACTGAAAGACAACCAGACGCGATAAATCTTTCGGAAATTGACTGGAACAAACTTTCAGTTTCCGAATTTAGAAGTCTCTCGAAAACGTTCGAAGAACGTGATAAGTTACTCAAATCACAGAAAGTTCGAAAGAAACGAGACAACGGAGAGATGCGGGTTATCAAAATCGATAATGTTCCGTACCAAGTTAAAAATACTTTGGTGAAGAAACTTAAATCGATGAAATCCGATAAAGCAAAACAGAAAATTCTGGATTCAATCCGGAAAACGCACCAACCTATCGAAAATATATAGGTTTGTCACACAAGAGCACACAACCATAATATTCATAATCACTAACATTTCTAAAACATTCTGTTATGTCAGAAAAAGTACAGAACGCAGAGGTTGAAAAGAAACCGCGCGTTAAGAAGGAACTCACCGCAGAGGACATCAAAGCAATCGTAGCCGCAGCCGACGTCATCGAGGCTATGGGCGTATCGGCCGAGTTCGCTAACTTGCTGGCTCTCGCTCGCAAGTGGAACGGAACCGATGAGGAAACTCTCGCAGCAGCAAAGGCCGCTTGCATCGAGGCTATGGGCGGTTCGGCAGCTCTGAAAGACTACATCGACGGTGGTTTCGCCGCTGACGTTGAGGCTCTGGCCGGTATGACCAAGCTGGCTTCAACGCTGAACAGCATCCGTTCGTTCTACGCTCGTCGCAAGGCCGTTAAGCGTATCAAGTACGTGAACGTGAACATCAAGACCGAGAACGGTCCGGAAATCTTCAAGGTGAACGTCGAGGCTCTGAACGAGGCCAAGAAGATTGCTTCGCAGGACGAGCGTCGCGAGTACCTGTTGAACCACCCCGACACTATCAAGGATTCTGTCGAGAGTTTCTAACATCACGTCTCGCAAGAGATTAAACTAATCGAAAACCGGTTCGGTATCAGGTGGTTTGCAGTACTGAACCGGTTTTCTTTTTATTGGGTACGTGGTCAAATTGGTAAGGCATCTGACCGTTAATCAGAAAATTGGTGGTTCGAATCCACCCGTTCCCGCAATTTACATTCGAATATATGGCTACGTTGCAAGAATTGCGTACAAATCTGCAAGAATCCGGATTTGTACCGCTTATCAAAGATACAGCGTTTGATGACGCATACGAATACTTTCGTGATTTTTCAGACGAAAACAGACCGGATTACAAAGTTCGAATCACCGTCGATGTAGGTGTGATTCATCCCAAAAATCCCGAATCTAAACCGGAAATTACCATCAAAAAGATTTACGAAAACGGTCAGGAATCTGAAACCGCTAATGTTTGTATTGACAACGTAAATATTTTCGATGAAAATAGATGTGGCGTCAATGTTTGGAAAATGATGATTAAGAATTTCTTGAAAGTTCAAAACCAATAATACATACTTTGTACACACTTAATCGTACAGAGTATGGACATCAAAGAATATGTTGCCAGACTGTTTGAGGAAGGGTTCTACGTTTATCCCAAACCTTTTCAGTACAAGATGATTCGAGAAGAAGACAACAAAACAATCGTTGTTGATTTATCGAATTATCTGGACGTGAAAGTCGAACAGCACACGGAAAGGTGTCAGAGTGGTCGATTGAGGTAGTCTTGAAAACTATTGGCCGTAACAGGTCCGGGGGTTCGAATCCCTCCCTTTCCGCAAATTTCAGCAAATAAAAAAATTCTCAAAAAATTTGCACGTTCCTTATATTTGAGTTATCTTTGCAGTAGATATAACACGCAAGTAAGTTGCGAATGATTGAGGTGTCGTATAACGGTTAATACATAAGATTTTGGTTCTTAGAATGGGAGTTCGATTCTCTCCACCTCAACAAAACGTTACGAAAAATGAAACTTTCGAACATGCTTTTAACAGAAGTAAGTTTGTCGATAATGCAACAAGCAAAGTAAAGCAAATTTATTGCAACACAATGCTGGTAACGTATTGTCGATTGTATGACAATGATTGTTCAACGAAAAATCATTGGAAACAAGAACTAATTTCGCTTCTTTCTGATTTGGAAGATGATTCATTGAAACGTAATGATTCATACGACAAACGGTTGAAAGCATTACGGGAAGCATTTTTCGGTTTGAAAGAAATCGATAACAAACGGTTTTTCTCAAATAACATAACATCATTTATCTGAACAACAAAGAAAAACATATCAAAATTCCTAACACACAAAAGTTGTACACTGAAATTCTGAAACACATTGAACAACTTTTGGAATATGTTGCAGAACATGATTTGGGAATGATTATTTGGTATGTCGATACAATGATGTAACGCTGAAATGGCGGAACTGGAAGACGCGCAGCACTCAAAATGCTGTTTCCCGAAAGGAAGTAAGGGTTCGATTCCCTTTTTCAGCACAGCAAAAAACCGTAATACGTTTTATGGCGTGTCCGGTCGGTTTCCGTAAGTATTACGGTTTTTGGTCCGGACGAAGTAGTGCAGAATGGTCGGCATCGTGTTTTTGAAGTCTCGAATGTGAATTTCCACCGCAAACGTGACAACAATCAAATTCAGATGAAATCGACAATGACTTTCTTACAATAAAGCTAATTGCTGTGGAGATGTTGTAAGATAACGGGATAAGTCTGGTTTATGCTCGTTCGAGATAGTAACTTTGAATAAGCCCTAAATTAAACGTACACCAAGCAAGTTCGAGAACACCCGGAACCGCTTTTTAACGGCAAAATGTTGTTAGTCTTGTTCATCGCGTGTATAGATTGTGTAGTTTGCCGCATGGTACGCAAGTTAGAGAACGTCATGGAGGATTTTTGCACAATCATTTTAGTCCGGTAGTTCAGTGGTAGAATATCTGACTGTCTATCAGAGGGTCGCGGGTTCGAATCCCGTCCGGACTGCAATAAACAAATTTGTGTGATGTGAAGTACGTAAAACTTTTCGAAGGAATCGACATAGACCCTGAACGATTGTTGGTTTCGTTTAATCCGAATCACCAACGAAATGTTAATACGGGTGATTTGTATGAACCAAAGCCTATTTACGACAAAATAAACGGGTGGGATGTTGTGTCGATTTTCGAAAGGAAGTATAACAAAGAACGTCCGAATGACAAAGACGGAAATCCTTTGGTTTATGCACTTAAACAAATTTACGGTTGGGAGTTCGAGAATCCTCAGCGAGATATTCCGGCACTGTTCCGTAGATTTGTTGCCATTGCACACAAAATTGACAAGTCTTATGACACAATTATAACCGTTCCTTCAACGTCATCTTTGAATGACAAATTCACAGATAACATGGAACGAATCATACGAACAAAACATAGATTGTTGGGTTTGTATGAAAAAATGAGCAAAGATGATGTGTGGATGACTTGTATCGATTTCGATTTGGCCGAAGCAGACGGAATTAGTCGGGATAAACTGATTAAAATTTTACGTCTGTGTTTCGACAAAATGCCGAGAAGAATGTTTACATACAAAACAATACCTGTTCGATTCCGCAAATACATAACGCAATCATTTGAATTTGATGATTTTGCCATAGGTGATGCGGATATGATAAATGACAAAAACGTGTTGATTTTGGATGATACAATCGCAACCGGTAAAACCGTCAGTGAAATTGCAAAACTTACGGTCGATACATTCTCACCGAAGAAAGTAACGATTATTACACTATTCAGTGCGCTACATAAATAGTCGTGAATCTCGATTGATTTCTGCCTGTCAGTCTGGGATTTCTTCTAAAAAGCCGGAGTAAATCCGGTATATGGCGGGTTCGTCTATCGGTTAGGACGCGAGATTTTCATTCTCGAAAGATGAGTTCGATTCTCATACCCGCTACATCATTACTTTTCATAAATGAGAAGATAAAGGATTTTTGCGGTGAACTTTCCGGAGCAAGAATCTGCATAGATAACGGTAAAATATGTTTCGAATGTATTCGGGCCAAGTACTACCGTTTATCAAATTCAATACTTTTCACACATTCTGACGGCGTTTACGTCATTCGAGCAAATGAGAAGTTCACTTTCGAGAAAGTCCCGCAACAATTCTTTGCGTAAGATATATGGGGATGAATAGTATTGATTGGCGTTAATTGTGTACCACATCGACAGAGAGAAGCAATCTATCTCTTAAATCTACGGTTGCAAACAACAAACGGCAAATCTCAAATTTCGCGTGCGACGAACAAGGTTCGTACCACGCTCGGTAAGGTTCGCGGCGTAGTAATGTCTTTGGCAGCTCCGGCTCCCTCGGTTGCTCTTGCAGCGTAACCATACCTTTTGCAAAAGTTTGTTCCTTTTATAGGATAGGATGATGCCCGAATGAACATCCACGTTTCTTCCCATATCTGTACGAAAACAGAAATGGGTGGTGGAAGCGAATCCGGATTAAAACCGGTCGCCCCTTGTTTTACGGAGTTTTTCACAAAAACTGTCCTATGTCGTAAAAAGTGTGGTATGGGATGACGAGCAAGACACGGGGGGCAGCACCCCGTCATCTCCACCAACAGGAGACACATTGAAAAATGTGTCTCTTTTTTGTTTCGATAAATACAGAAATAAGAATCTATCAATCAGTTACTATGCCTGCGAAATCGAAAGCACAACGAAGACTTATGGCAATGGCTATGTTGTACAAACGTGGTCAGCTTGATTCGAAATACGCATCAGAAGAGGTTAAACGTCTTGCGAAATCAATGACAGATGAAGATTTGGAGAAGTTCGCAAAAACAAAACAAAAACGTTTACCCAAATACGTAAAGGGTTCAAAATACCGGACCAAAGCAAACAAAGCGAAAAAGGAAAAAGAAAAGGATGCTTAACGCATCCTTTTTTTCATTTCCGGTCGAATCAATATCGATTACTTTTGATTTATGTAATCCCGCATGACTTGTGCCGGATTCAGTCCGAATGCTATACCGAGTATTGCCGTTAATTCAAAGGCTGTATAACATTCACCACTTTCGCGTTCTTCTGCCGTAAGTGATTCTGCATATTCACGACAACGGCGCAATGCTGTTTGGTATATGTTCCGTTCTTGTTCTGTCATGGCTTTTAGTTTTTGAAAAATTCTCTTTTGAAATCTTCGAATCGTTCCAAATCATCCGAATAATCGATTTTCAACTTAACGACATATTGTTCATCTAACACAATAGTAGTTACGAATCGTTTTCGAGATAAATTTTGCGTTATTAGTTCGGTTAAATTCGCGTGTTGTTTTAGTACCTTGAACAGTTTCGAAAAGTTTACTTTCGAAATAGGAAGGGTGTTTGCATTTTTGAGTTCTGCATTGGTTCCGTTTGCGGATGCAAACCACATAATGTTTGCATCATGTTCGATTGCTCTCTGAATCGTTTTGCTAATCCGGATTAACTTCGAAACTTTCTGCACAGGAATTTTGCGGTCATTATCCGCCCTTGCTATTGTCTCGAAGCGGTCAGCCGCATTCGCTTCGTTTTGTAAAAACTTGAAAGTGTACATGTGTCTTAATCTTTTGATACACAAATATAACAAATATTTTCGAGAAAAACAACATCCCAGAGCATTTTATGGGCATGTTTTTGTGTCCACCGGTACAACATTTCCACAGCAAAGCCGCAAGGCAGATACCTTACTGATTTCGAATAACCCATTCTCGGAAGATTATACCGGTGGACAAAATGTTCATCAGGCACGAAAAATGCGCTTTCCGAAAAGCGCATTTTCAAATGTTGTGTGGTGATGTCCAGACGCGGGATTTCTGAATGCTTTCAACGGCTTCATCTATCGACATTTTGCGGGTAACTTTACCGATTTTGACTGATTTGTTCGCCCAATACAGAGACCGAAAAAAACGTGTGATTTGTACGATAAGCCACAAATCGAAAACTAATGCGTATTTGGCTGCATATCCCAAATACCAAACGGATAATGTTTTGTGTGTTTTCATGTAACGATTGACGTGCATACCGACGAAACCGATGCACCACAATACCGCAACAATCAAAACCAATGTCTTTAAGGTTGTCATTATATCGAATTTTTAATTTGTTCCAAAATTGGGAAACACCCCCCACCAAAACAACAAAAGCCAAATAAATCGGGGGTGTTTCCCTGTGTGACTTTTGCAGTCATATTTTAGGGGCGGTGTTCCGCTTCTACTTCGAGGTTTCGGGTATTCAACACTTGCAAAACCTGTAATTCTCTGACGTTCCACAGCCGCGTATCGTCACCGACAAATTTACGTTTTGCAATCATTGTCTCGATTGCTTTGTTCGCTGCGGCAATCGTACCGTACCGTTGAGGAAGTACGACCTTTTCACCTTCGGCCGTTATTGCTCTGATGACAAACGGACGTGTTTCTGTTTCTTTGATGGCTTTCTTTTTCATTGTTGTTTGGTCTTGTTTTGATATACAAATATACAAATAAATTCTGAAACTACAAATTTTTCTGATACATTTTTTCGCTCATGTGCAGCAGTATTTTTTGTCCACCGGTCTAACTCCGTAAACAGAAATTCCCAATACATCTATACACATATTTCTGTACATGAATTTTTCGAGATTTCTAACCGGTGGACAGTTTTAACATACTTGATTCCCAGACACTTACGGCATATTTTTCTATCTCGAAACTGTCAATTCCGATGACCACCGCCCGCAACAACACTCTGTAATCGGTACGGCTAATTGTCCACCGGTATAACTTATCGAAACAAACATGCACGTATAGTTGTTCATGAATATTTCGGCAACGCATTTATACGGATTTTCACCGGTGGACAAATGCACGAACAAAGCAAAAGAAACAGCACCATTTCTGATGCTGTTTCACTTCCGATGTTTGAGAGATTACAGGTTTTCGAGAATAGGGTCAACCTTTGACGTTTCGGTCTTTACCTTACGCGGTTTGCGTGCGGCTTTCTTTTTCGGTTCCTTTGCGGGTTCGGCTTCGACCGAATTTTGTACGGGTTCCGTTACGGGACTTTCAGCGATTGCCCGTGCGATTGCGTTCAACTTGTTTCGGCGAGACTTACCGATTTTTACCTTGTCGAAATCAATGACCTCATCCGCAGGTTTGGTCTTTTTCGGTTCGGTCTTCATTCGCTTCGATTTTTCGGTCTTCTGCGTTTCGGTCGGCACCGTACCGATGACGGCCTTAGTTTCCTTGTCGATGCCGTTGGCCACGAAACCGAGTTTGTTGTAAAACTCCAAGAACGAAACGAACTTTCTGTTATTGGCTTTGACTTCTCGAATCCTATCTGCGGGAGAGAGTTTCGGGTCAAGCTGGTAAGACAGCACTTCGCGTTGTTGCGTTCCGTGGTAGAACATTAGTTTGATTCGGGCCGATGCCGTTTCGCCGTAGCGCTTTGCCAATGAATCGAAACCTTTCAGAGCCTGGTAACGCATCACGGCTTCGCGCCGTTGTTCAGGAGTGAAAAACGACAACTCCAAAACGAACTGTCTTTTGTCTTGTTTGTTGGCGGTGACGAGCAACACCTTGAACAGACTTTGTGCCGTTTTGCTCTCGGCCGTTACAGTCTTCGTAGCTTCTACTTCCTTTGCGATTACATTCTTTTTCATGGCTTTGTTGTTTTTAGTTGTTGTGTTATTTGTTGTTGTTTTGTTGTTTCTTATCTCATTTCTACACTACAAAGATAAGTGTTATTTTCGATATTTGCAAATTTTCGAGCAACTTTTTTCGAACTTTTTTCGAATATTTTTAGTACTCAAAACCTGTGTACACTTCTATTTCCGCGCATACTTCATTCGGTCTGTGACAAATGACACTTTCGAAAATGTTATGCAAAATATCTCGGTAGTCTTGAATCATTTGTTTTGTCGGTGTTACTTGGGCCAAATGTTTCGTAGTTGGCCAATCGGTAAGACTTGAAATTGCGTAATAATTACTGAACACCTCCAAACCATTTACGTATAACTCATAAATCAATTTCCGACGTAAATTTTCTGATTCACTATCGATTTTTACACTTTCGAAATTACGGATTGCGCGTTTCAAATCGTTTGCCCACTTTCGATAATCACGTACATTTGTGTTTACGTGTTTGCAATAAACGATATATGAAAGGTGTTCCGTTATCACATTAACATACCCTTGCGTGTATTTCAAATAGTGCTTTCTTTTTACGCTTTCGAAAAGCGGGGCCAGATTATCCATTTGCCGTTGTAAAATCTGGCCCGTTTCTGTATTATTTCTCATCCCCAAAATGTTTCAACAATCGTTCAGACATTTCTGTATATGCTTCATTCGAGAGCAATTCCTGTTCCAATCTTATGTGCAGCTCGCAAATTTCCGCAAGTGATTCGGCGCAAGATTTCATGTCGATAAGTTTGATAATCTTCTGAATCTTCAAATCTTCGTACTCATCAGAACGTCTAACGACTAACATTTCTTTTTCGATGCGGT
>ULKJ01016662.1_pt1 | contig 17524 bp, 22 predicted proteins | sample 1951121 | NCBI WGS metagenome assembly ULKJ01 (sample SAMEA4835497, study PRJEB28245) | human gut metagenome | biome: gut microbiome; material: fecal sample | place: Denmark | collected 2008 | reverse complement strand
AATCTGACCTTTAACAACAATTAAATCATAAAGACTACCCGGTGCATTATGAACTTTGACAGTACCATCATCTTCATACGAAACACCAAAGTATTTAATTTCTTTTTCAAGTTCAGCCTGCATTTCTTTGGCCTCACGTTCACGAATTGCTTTAATCTCACTCTCTTGAGTTTTACGCAACCAATTAAGACTTTCAGTTGCATCATCTTTAAGAGTATTATTTGCTTTTGCAAACTCAACAATTCGTTTGGCACGTTCCGGAGAAGTACCTTTTTGAATTTCAGCTTTATAGATTAAATCAGCAAGTAAGTTATCATCATCTTTGATTTTAATCTTACTATAATCTACATTTGCCGAATAACCTTCGATTGTACCGAACTTACTTTTATATTCAACAAGAGCTGCAATATCAGGATTATTAGCTAAAAACTCGTTAAAACCTTTTGCAAAACCCTCTCGTTCACCAAGAGCTTTTACAGCAGCTTCACGTTTAGCAAAACCCTCAATCGTAGGTTCAAACTTAACAAGTTCACCTTTCTCATCTTTAATAACAATGCCACTGGCTTTTGAAATAGCTTCGATATAATCACCGTCTAATTCATTAGCGCCTTCATCAGACATTGCATCAATTTGTTCCTTTGTGAACTTAATTTCACCGTTATCATCTACGGCGTTTCCGTTATCATCAAGTGTGTAAAGAGTACCATCAATTTCTACTTGTTCCGGTTCAGTTTCTTCTTCACCATTACCAGTAGAACCACCCTTATCACCTTCTTCCTCAGCTTTCTTACGAGCAGCTTCCTCTTCAGCTTTACGTCGTTCTTCAGCTTCTTGAGCTTCTTTAGCTTCCTTAGCTTTACGTTCTTCTAATTCTTTACGAAGACGTTCTTGTTTTTGCTCCTGAGTTTCATCATCAGGTATAACAACTTTTTCAACAGCCATATTAGTATTTATTTATAGTTGAATATTATTACATGAACAAAGATATACTATATATAATATATTATCAATAATTATAGTAGTATTATCTTGCAGGTTCTCTTGCTCGCCGTCGATAATTCTCGGTCATCATTGCTTTAATTCTTTTTGTAACTTTATTCTATTAACATCAGAAGCAGTATAACCAGATTGAGCAGCCATAGCTTCATCCTTATCTATATTACCATTTCCATTGGTATCGACTTTAAGTCGCATATTCCAAATCTCTTTTTCACCTTCTTGTTTAAGAATCTCAAGATTAACATCATGTTCTCTATCAAGAGCATTTTGTTGAGCTTCAAATTCTTGTTTAGCTGCTTCACGCTGACTAACAATTTGTTCAACTTCTGCTTGAGCTTGTTGTTGAACTTGTTGCATTTGAAGTTCATAATCTCGACGAGCTTGAATAGCTTTCTTAATATTCTTAGCAATAGAAGTAATATTATTATTTTCAATAGCTTCAATAGCAACTTCCAGTTGGTCATTCTGACCTGCACTAAATGCAAGTTCTTTCATCATATTCAGCTTATTCTGAACATCGGCATTATTACGAATATAAATTCCAATATTACCAGAGAAATCAGAAGAACCATCAATATCAACTACAACAACTTTATTAGTTGTCGGGTCTACATAAGAACCTCGTTTACCATCAATCCAAGCAAACTTACTGTAATCAATATTTGCAACATAATCACGTTCACGGAAGAGATTAAAACATTCAAGACTCCAAACACTTCCGGTCATTGCTTGAGAATAATTCGATTCATTAACAGCCTTACCAGCATAATCTTTGGCATCACCAAAGCGAGCATTATTCATATTAGCTGCTTCCCAAGCTTCTGCTTTCAAACCTTGTTTAAGATTATCAAGCATTTGAATATAATTCGTAATAGCACTTGTAGCTACTTCTCGAATAGATTGTAAAGCATTGGGTTGTGCATCAGAATCATCAAACGGTAGGAAACTATCTTTATTTGCAACAGCAAGACGTTCCTCGGTAGTCATATCGCTACTATCAGCGAGAATACTTTCAGGGAATAATAACCAAGACTTAAACTTAGCTACTGCACGTTCTTGTTGTAAAGTATAAATACGATAAAGAGCGAGATAAGGTAAAACACGGAAAGGAATAGGATTACGAAGATTATCTTTATGTAAACCTACTATACCGTTATAAGGTAATTTACAATCACTATAATTGTTAAACCTTTCACGTTGAACTTCGATAGGTCGCGGCTTAATATAAATACCACTATGACAACCACCGATACGCCAACCTTCCCAAACTTGATTTATCCATTCCCATTCAATTTCAATATCACCAGCAGAAGCATCAAATTCATAATCCTCATCTACAACACTTTCTACAACATTTCCTAATAAATCTCGATGTTTAAGAATACCTTGTTTAATTTCAGTTTTCCAAACATAATGATAAATATCAATTTCTTTACCATATAATCGAGCTTCACTACGAAGAGCTTCTGCATTAGTATGTAAGATAGCTTTACGTTCAGCGAAATCGGTTTTATTGAAGATTTGAACTATACCATCAGGAGCATCATATTTAGGAGATACAGTATAAATATCTTTAAGATAATTCATTTCTGCATCTGTAAGTTCATCACGGAATCTATCAATGATTTGCGGAATAGTCATTCGATAAACACGAAGTCCTGCATCATCATCTTCGATATATCGTTTACCACTTTCAATACGATAATATTCAAGAGGAGATATTATTTGAAGATAAACATCACCTTTATAAACTTCTCGATAAGTATAAACCTCTTCACAAGCCCACCAATAGAAATAGCATTGTTGATATTTGTCTTTTGCTTCAACAATAGTATTGATAAGTTCAAGACGCTTTTGAGTTGTAATAGTTACATCATCAATCCAATCGTTAAGAACTTCCTCAATAATATCGTTAAGTTCACCTTGCTTAATTGTCTTTTGACCAGTATTAAATCCTGCTTCATTAAGACGATTAATAATTTCTTGATTACAATAAGCCATTACTTTATCAGCAAGAACTTTATTGCGAGCAAGAGTTACAGAAGGGTCATTATTAAATACTTGATAATTAGAGAACATATTAATAAATTCTCCCATATATCGTTCTTTAATAGGAGTAAGAAAATCTACATCACGTATCTCACCATACATTACAGCTTTCTCACCAACCTTATCAATATAATTCCGAAGAACATATTCATAAGTCTTAGGGTCTACTAAACCATTAGCAGCATCGAGAAATTTCTGTGTAACAGTTTTATCATTCTGACCAATAGCAAGATTAATCCAATAATTACAATTAGGAATGTACCAAGCTTTCGTTTGTTTTGTAGCAGTACTTGCACGCTGGTCAGGCATAACAAGTGGAGTTGCTCTTAAATCACGTTCACTCATTTTAGGAATCTATTAACTTTACGACCAGTATTATTAGTTTTACTTTTCGAGTTAGCTTCTCGTTCAAGTAAAAGGGAATCTTTACGAAATTCAAACATTGCAACAATAGCTGAACTCAATCGGTCTGCATTACGCCCAAATATAAATCTATCTAACTCTAATAAGAAACTTATATCATAAATTTGATTAAATCTATATATTGGTGTATCGTCGGACGTTTTTCCGACAATTTCGTATAAGAAATCCCGCACCATGCGCATACCTTCTAACTTAATATCGCCATCACCAATGACAATACCATAACCAGTAATACGAGGGCCATCAACACTACGATTGATATAACTACTTGGGTCTTTTAGTAACTTATCTCTATAACCCCATTTCTTGAAATTAGTAACAAGTTCACCAGTACCAGCCTCATAAAGAACTTTACAATTCCAACGTAAACAAGCATAAAGAACAAGTTTATCGACAGCTTCCATAGTATCAAGACGACCACAATAAGAAGCAACAAGTCGTTTACCCATGTAAGGAGTTTTACTATTAGTACGCATCCACACTTGAAAACTTGCAAGTGAATTTTTTGTACTAACTTCTTCTTTATTTTTATCTACACGATACGGGTCATAAGAAATAAAATAAAGACTACCATCATTTGGGATAGGAGAATAAAACTCTCTTATACAACCGTGAACATCAGTTTTTGAATTATGAGGTACATCAGTTATATATTCATGGAATCTATCGGAACCAAATATAGCTCGTTCAATACATTCCTGTTTAGTAACAAATCTAACACGTCCATCATCAAGTATATACCAACCATCTTCATAAAAATGATTAGACTTATCATATTTAATAGCGTTAATATGATTAGTAAGTTCCGGACTGTGAAAAATGTTCTCTTGTGTGTTCGTAAATGCCTCATTAGGACTGTTAGCACGTTGACCTACATAAATATTATATTCACCAGCATCTTTCTCTTTTTCCGCACCACGTTTCTTATCATAATCATCCTTCCAAGAAGCAAACAGTAAAGAATTACCATCTTCTATAAAAGGTTCATAATCCCATATCTGCGGAAAAAAGAAACCACAAACAGCATGTCTACTATTAGCATCCCAGATATTTTCCATAGGAAGCATATCATTCTTTCCGGGATTATAAAAACAATTACTGAAAGCTTCCCAGTTAGCACCTTTTGTACCACCCGTACCATATACACGAATAGTACCAATTCTCATTGCACCTGATTCACTATTAGACATCATAACGTCTAATGCTTTTTGAAGATTAGGACAGTTATGAGTAATAGTAAAATCTTCTAATAATACAAGATTATCACCATCTACTTCAAATCCATAATATCTACCTCGGCCAATAGGTTTAATATCAAATCGAGTTTCCAATACATTCTTTTGTAATGAAATATAATTTTCTGCTTTTTTACGATTTATTTTAGTAGGAATTAAATGACAACCAGATAAAATAAAAATTCTATAATAAGTAACACCTCTTATAATCTTTTCTGAAACAGTGGTTTTCAATCCAAGACTTCTACAAATATAAACAATATCATAAACAATTGCAGGGTCTTTTTGAGCTATTTCAAAATTATGTTTTTTAGAATCATAAGAACCATCAGTGTCAATAATACCAGCTAAAAATTCTAATCTACTTTGTTTATCAGTATAAATGTACTCTTTTGGAATATATTTATTATGAAGAACTCCCATATTAAAAAGTTCTTGTCTAAACCAATTATCCGAAGCATCTTCACATTTTACTAATGTAATTCTTTTAGCATTAGAATTAGTATCTGCAATCGAATAATCAAGATTATTATTTTTTGAATATTCTTTTAAATAATCAATTACTTCACTATCTTCATTGGTAAATCTACATGTATCTTTATCTCCATCACCAATCCATAATCCAAAAACATAAGGTTCAATTTTAACATTCTTTTTATCAAAATCAATACATGTTTTTATAAGAGCATGATTATCTTTCCAGCGAGGATGTTCTTTAATCATATTTATATAATCTGGAGCAGTCATAGTAATCGGTTTACATATATTACCATAACTTTTCCTATAAATCATATAAATGTCATGCTTACTATTTACAACATGAGATTCACCATTTAAAGGAGTAACTTCGTATAAATCATCTTCACCATTTATAGTAGCTAATACTGTACGAGGGTTTCCGTCAGGTCCCATAAGTTTATCACCTACTTTAATATCTTGAACAAATTTAATTTGTCCATTAGACATTATAAAACCAGTATTTTCCCCAAAACATTTACCTGCTTCTTCAAAATCAGTTTCAATAGCTTTCTTACCTACTGCGGCACTTTCATTTTTACCAATAGCAACACTTAAAAGTTTACTACGAAATCCGAAAGCCTTTTGGCCTTCTTTTGATTTCTTATATCCAAGTTCAATACCTTTATCAAAGTTCTCACTTAGATAACCTCTTCGCCAATAGGTTTTATCTTCATACCAATCAAGATTAACTTTAACCATATAAGATGTAGCACCTTTTTCAGTTAAGTAATCCATTTGGTCGGCAGCAAGTGTAACAGTTACATTTTTATTCGCATTAATAGTATTAGCTGCTTGACTACCACGCTTATATGAAAAACCTTTACGACGAGCTTTTGCCTTACATAAGTTACAACTATTGTTAGCAATCAGCTCATCAATCTTAAAGTTCCAATAATCTCCATCCCAAAATCGAGGAAAGCCTTCAACAGTATTAACCTTAAATCTTCCCTCTTTATCTAACTGTTTACGTTCCTTTTCATTAGGAGCACGTTCGATACGACCATAGTTAAGATAATTATAATGGTCGCCAGTTATACGAACTTTATGGAGTAAAGCTTTACGTTCAGCATCAGATTTAGCTGCTAAATAAGCAGGAATATCTTTAATGTATAATTTACAATATGCTTGAACACCTTTAACTCGTCTATCCATTTCACGTTGCCAAAACTTTATAGCATTAGGACTATCATCCGGTTCAAGACAATAACATCCATGTTTCTCATAAAAGTCTGCAACACGACTAAATATTTCAGTACCTACGAAGATAAAGTCTATCTTCATAAGTACACCACCACTTTCACCTATAAGAAAATCGTTATCTCTATCAATCCAAGATTTACCAGTAAAACGACAAATACTTGAAGATAAAGGCTTGTAACTTTCTTTATCTTCAAGTATATAATCTATAAACGGACTTCGACCAGTTTCATAACCATAACGATTGTCTTTACGATAATGTTTCTGTTTCGTTAGGAGCGTTAGATGCTCTATCATTTGTTCCGTCATAGCTATCTCTATATTCAGATCCACCACGAATTGATGTTACACCTTTTTCAATCTTATCCCACTTATCATTAAGCTCAGTAAGACTTTCAACTCGTGCAGGAATTTCATTAGCAATTTTAATAATTTGTTTAAGAGTATCTTCACAAAGAGCTAAATCTTTCATTTCAAGTTCTTTCGACATTAAATCTTCTATACCATCAGTTAATGTACGAACTAACTTACTTGAAAGATTCAAAGATTTAATAGTAGAATTAATTAAATCTTCAACAGCTGTAATATTAAGATTTGATTTTACAAATTCAATAGCAGATAAAACAACTTTATCCGGTAGATAAGATTCATCTAAACCAGCATTAGACTTAGCATAAGCATAAGCTTCTTTTTTAGTAAGTCCTGCTTTCGTTACATAACCTTTTCTATCGGATAAATATAATATAAATCTAAATTCTTTTTCTGCAAAAGATTTATCTTTACTATCATCACGAGCATATATCTGTTGAAGTAAAGGATATTGAAGTATTTCTTCTACATCAAGAATTAGTTTATCATTTTCTATCTTAAATCCATGTACCATACATTATTTTATTTCAGCAATACCTTCTTTGATAAAAGGTGCATTACTATCTGCATCAGAAAACTTATTATGTTTGAACTCTTCTAATCTAATCCAATCAGCAGTACGAAGAAATTCAAATATCATATTTCCCATATTCTGAACAAACTTTTCATTTTCACTTAATTCTAATTCACCAATACTACTAAGCATTTGATGAACAAGTTCATGAAAATATGTATTCTGCATTTGTGTATTAGAAATCTCAATTCCATAATCTAATGATTGTAATTGAATTACACCATTAGCAATAGAAGATTTACCGAGATTTCCAGCGTTTTGTTTATTCTCTGTAATAACAGTTAGAATATCAACACCAGCTAATACACAACTCTTAGGAATATAATCTTTAATTTTACTCATCGACTTGATACAAATATTAATACAGCGTTCAAAGCAATAGAACCAGCTGCAATCCAACCATTTCTACGTTTCTTTTTTTGTTCAACTAAATATCTTTCTTGATAATCAATTAACTTACTATTGAGTGAATCAAGACCACCAAAAGAAACAACCAAAAGACTATCACGAATAGCAATATGATAAGACTGGAAGGATATAACGCTATCTTGTACCTTTTGAATTTCACTGGCAGTAAGATAAAGTTTTTCATATTTTTCACCTTCAAGAAGTTTTATAGCTAACTTACGAGTTTCTTTCGGAGTAAAAATAATAACTGTATCGCCATCAATCTTGTATCTTTTTTGCGATATAGCGGAGAACGGAATCATCACTAATGATATTACTATCATTAAAATCACTTTCAGCTTTCTCATAAATAGTAATAGTTTTTTGTTCAATTCCTCTAAGACTATCAATAACAAACTGTTGTTCATTAATAATCCTATCATATTTTTCAATGAAACTATTAAGACTATCTCTTAAAGATTTAATAGTTTCATCATGTCTTTCAATACCTAAAAACTTACGATTAACATATCTACCAAAATAAGTAGCTCCAATACCAATCGCAAGAATCAAAACAATATAAAATATATATCGAACAGTATCTTTCATAACTTACAAATCTAAATCCATTTCATTAATAAGAACATAAGATTGAGTTCCTTTACCAATCGCCTTATCAAATAAAGGAATAATAATATCATTCCATTGATTCACATCTTTGATAACTTGACAACCAGCAGAATAAAGACCAATCTCGTCACTTACTTTCCAGCTTGACGCCCTATGTAAATTAATACCAAACATACCAAAGTCAGTATTATCGGTAATATCAATTTTGTCATCTCGGTTATTGTCACGAATTACTTGACAAGGATTAGCTTGAACAAGTGCTTTATATTGTCCTTTATGTTTACCTATTTTCCAAAGAGCTTTATGTACACCTTCTCGAAGAACTGCACAACCTTTATTATTAACAGGAGTTTCAAGATTTAGATTACTTGGGTCAGTAGTAGCTTCAAAACCCATACATTCCCATATATTAAAATCTCGTTCATAAAACATTACAATAACATCATTATAATGTTTAGTACAACTACTTTTAGAACGAATACCCCAAATATTAAGATTAATAGGATAACTATCATTTTTTCTAAATATAGGATATTCTAAATCTTTCGCAATTTCAATAAGTCTATTTGGTAAATCATTTACACCAATAAGTTTATTAAATAATGAGTTATATTTTGATTCCTTAGTTGCTTTCATATTTGTAATACTTTTTGTAACTTGTGTGGGCCTCGCTCCGCTCGGCCTTTCGGGTGCTCCGCACCCTCACCCGGTGGGGGAGTGGGTTGGACGCCCACTGGCGACACCATTCGTATCATCACTTATAACACTTCTATCGTCCAAACTAAATTTTATAGTTGCCCACGATAATTACTATTAAAAATCCTAATAAGATTTACTGCAAGTTTACCACGAGTATCTATATAATAAATCTTAATAGTTTTCATAATTTAAAAAAGTGTTTTAGCAGTTTTATAAATATGTTTACTTGAATAATCAGCAATCATCATTTCGACTTCATTTTTAAGATAAGGAATATCATACATTTCTACGACTTCCTCATCTTCTTCATTTTCGTCTTGAAATTGATTCTGAATAGTTCTAATATGACAGAGAATAATTCCTACATTTTTATAACCCCAGCTCTCAACAAGATTAGCATAAGTAGAAAGTTGCATTGCATAATGATTACCTATACTATCTGCGAGGTGGTCAAGTGGTGCACCAAAATATTCCTCTTTATAAATAAAATTATTTAGGTCAAGTGTACCATCAAGTTTCTTATCATAATAACCACTTTCAAATCTAATTGGAGCCTTATTAGTTTTCCAGTCTAAAATGATAAATTCCTTATCACGAATTAAGAGAATATCAATAAGACCGGAAACAAGATTTTGGCTATCATAAACACCAATCTCAGCGTAGATATGATAACCTTTCGTAACAAGAGCATCAATCAGACTAAATATATCAGGATACTTTTCTCGAATACCAGTCTTAACAAAATATTCAAGATTTAGCTTACCGTATTTATGACTACCAACAATATCATCTATCGTATAGATTCTATCATTGATAAAACCATTAGCGTTCAGCTTATATCCATTACAAGTCTTAATAGCAGTTTCAAGATAATTATGTTTCTTTGTTCCTTTATCACAAGCCTTAATAGTTTCTTGTTCCCATTCCCAAAGAATTTGTTTCTTAGTTTTACCTTTATATTTTTGATATTTTGGATGTCGAGGATTCTTACCTATACGTTCACACGCTGCGGCAATTTCTTCTTTCTTAAATTCTTGCGTATATTTACCAATAAGAGTAGTAACAGATATGTAACTATTACCTAAATCATCTGTGTACTTATGTTCCTCTTCATTAAAGTACAGTATTCTACCCTTTGGCAAAATCTTTTCTGAAACGCATTTTCTTCCCATCTTCTTCGGCAGTTCTACGTCTACGACGATTAACAATATGATAAGCAATAATCTTTGCTTTACGTTCCTCTCGACTTAAACCTTCAAGTTCCTCAGCATGAGTTTTCTTAAAGAACTTAGCTGGACTGTATTCAAATCTACCAACACGAGGAACACTGACAACTTCATCTCCTCGCATCATAGCTTTGGCAACACTATCCTTTTGTGTTCTTTCTAATAACTCTAATACTTTCGCCTTTTGGTCAGGTCTTAACTTTTCCCAAGCCGCAACACTTCGTTTATAAGAAGCAGGTCGTCGAAGAACATAAGGTTTAAGATGTTTTTCAATACGTTCATCTACGAAAGGAACTAACTTATCATAAACAAAAGGATTGAGCATATTTTAGTTATTAATAGCAGGAGATTCAATCCAAACACCTACGATAGAATATTCATCCACAAGAACAAACTCACTAAACTTAACAGTTCCAACACCAATAATAGATTTACCTTCACGATGAATTTTCTGTTTAGCTGCAAGTGTTTGAGTATCACCCGGCATTTGAATAAGAGTAGGAATACAACCGTTTTCCAGTTTTACTTTATCTCCAACATTAAGACCTTTGACATTTTCTGCAACAGCCATAACCGTATAAGCCTTAGCTGGAATCTTATTAATCTCCTCGTTATTAAGAATATTAAGAGTAGATACTTCAAAATCTGCACGAAGAAGAACTTTGTTACCACGAGGACTAAATGCAATTTTTGTTTCCATAGTTTTACTTTGTTTAGGATTTACATTATTATAACTACGAGTACAAATATATAATATAATCTTATCCCATGCAAGCAAATCTAAATAAATTTCAAACTGAATTAATAAAATTATCACTATCAGAAGCAGAATTATCAATAAGTCTAATAGTAATTACAGTATTAGCGATTGCAAGACCTCACAAGTGGGCGTCCAACCTGCTCTCCCACCGGGAGTACACAAGTTAAAACTAATAAAATCTCTATTGAAAGCTCTTCAAAGTTTATCACTTTTTACATCACCAGTTTTTCTACTAAAAGAATCAATTTTGGCGACATTAGTATCTCGATCAGTTGCACTACTAAAATCACTAATTTTTGAACTAATTTTTTCGTTATTAAATTCGTTATTAATTACGTGATTATTTGATATAGTTTCTGAATTACGAGTTGGAATTTGTATATATATATTATATTCATTATTTGTAATAATATTACTTGTAATATTATTACTATATATAGGTATATGGTCAATTAGTTCAAAAATTCATTCAAAAATTACGGAAAATAATGATGCAAAAATTGTAGATTTTAGCGAAGATAGAGGTCATTTTACAGATAATTTTACAGGTCAAATTACAAGTAATATTGAAATTACATTAAAAATTAATTCAAAAATTAAGGAAAATGGTAATGAAAATAATAGAGATTTTAATAAAGAAACTAATGAAATTTTAAGTAAAATTAAAAATAAAGAAAATGAAGATTCAAAAATTAGAGATTATTTTTATATTTTTAATAGTATAGACAATTAAATTTTTAATGATAATTCAGATATTTTTATAAGTGTTTTTATAGATAATGAAAATAAAGATAAATATGTTAAAGATTTTCATAGTTTTTGTAAAGATAAAAGAATAAGTTTTAAGGATAATTTTGGTAATATTACTGTGAGTCTTTTTATAGGTATCGGAAATAATACGAATGTTTATAATAAACTTATGAATCTTAAAATGAATAAAAGATGTAAAAATAAAAATGATAATTTTAGATATTACAATAGTGATAAAAATATTAAGGGTTTTTAAGATTTATAGATTGAATGAAATGATAATATAAAGAATAAAGATTTTAATAATTATGAAAGTGTTTACAAAGGTATAGAAAATAATATAAGTATTTGTTATAAATTTCAAAATGATTTTAATGATTATTTTCAAGATAAAAATAATAAAAATATTAATGATTATAAAAGTATTTTTGTTAGTGTTAAAAATAATATAAGTATTTATATTGTGGAAGTACCTAATGAAACTGCCCCGTCCATTCAAGGGTTTGCGAAGCCCCCCGCTTGAGATTGCAGGAAAGAAAAAAAAATAAACGTTTCCTGAATAGTCTAACTAAACATTATTCAACTATGGCAAAGCAAATCAAAGAAGCAACTAAAACAATCGTTAAGGTTGTTCGCATTAGTGGTAAAACTAAACCGCTGGCAATTAATGGTAAAGAGAATACTGATAACGTCGTATTCTTGCGTGCATTTGATGCTGAAAGCGGTGCGAAACTCGACACGCCGTTAAGTATTACGGAAAGTAGGGCTAAAATGTTCGGTTTTTCATGCCTGTGTATTAGTGGGGAAACAGCTGAACGAGATAATGCCGGAAACATGGTCGAGGAATTGAATACGCTGACAAATCCACCCAGGTATTACGAAATGACATTGCGAGTAATACCGAAAGGCGAGCCGGGAGAATGGGGCTATAAAACCAAAAAGACCGTAACGGTGGACGGCAAAGAGTACAAAGCGGGTGCACTTGTTCCCTATCGTACTACTGGAACTATGATCGTAGAAGCTATCGGAAAAGAGTACAAAGATACTGACTTCAAAAGTGCCGCAATTAATCGTATCAACGGAGCCGCAAACGCTGCCGGTGATATGGCATATCGTCTCGAAACTTTCCGTCTGATGTTCGGACGTGTTCCGAATATGGCAAACGAGGATGACAGAAATACACTGCTTTCTCTTCCGGTAACACACTAAACAACTAACGTTAAGGATGACGAACGTCGTGATGATGTTCGTCATTCTTTTCGTAAATTACAAGTTTCATTACGACCAACATTTTAATTTACATTACGATTAACACTATTAAAACTATGAAATGGTTAGGATTTATAGCATTAATTCTAATTGAATCATTAGCTATATTCGGATTATCACTCGAAAAAATAGGATTTACTGTTTCGCAAGCGATATTAATTTCGTGTTATGTTGTGTTATTAATTATCACAATTACGGGATTTATTATTACGTATTTTGTAAATCTACAAAAAGAAAGAGAAAATGAATTTCGAATTTTAGTAGAAAAATTACGAGGACAAGAAGAAGCAATTAAAACAATAAAAGAACAAGTGTTTAGAATAGGACAAAATGTATTAATTTCAGAAGAAAAACTGGAAGATATTAAAGAAGAATTTAAGAGATTAAAATGATGTGAATTAGAGGGATTAGTTGCGGAGGTATTATCTCCACTTTTATCTTTATCATTCTCACTATCAGAATCTCTAATTTTAGGCAAATAATCTCTTTATAATTGTTCTTATCAATTTCTCATTATTAATTCCTTTAATATTTTTATTATTTTTTATATCTTTATTTTCATTAACAATCTCAATTTAATTTCCAATTATTGTTCTTAATAATTTTGTATCATTTTTAACAGTAATATTTATTTTATCATTTTCAATAATATTTGTAATAATTATTTCTTTTCTTTTATCTTTTTGATTTTTATCATCTTTTCCTTATATTGTTATCATTAAAATCGTAATAGTAATTGTTATAATTATTGTAATAATATTTTCATTCTTTTTATTTTTACTTTTTACAATATTATAACTTTTACATTTATCTTTATTAATAATAACAATATTCTCATTATTCTTTTTATCATTTTGAGCATTAATATTTTCAATTTGATTTTCATTAATTATAAATATAATAATTGACATTGTAATTGTAATAGAATTTGTAATATTAATTGTAATTATTTATTCTTTACTTTTATATTACTTATCTTTATTATTAATTACAATAGTTTTAATATCATAACTATCATGACTTGTGCTATCATTGGATTTATAATTTCCTATTTATTTGTTATATTAACAGTAGGAAATTCAGTAGACATAACTGGTGAACCAGAGTTTACATTAACAGAAAAACTACAAGCATCATTTTTGATATTCTTATTCGGAGGATATTGGATTGTATTACTTGCAAAATATCTCATTTTATTAATTTAATCAACTATGAACACAACAGAATCTCCTAAACGAAAAATATCTGTATTAGAACGTACAATCGTTGCAGGTATGGGTAGTATTACAATGCCTGATATGATGGCATTACATAAGAAATTTCCTACATTAGCTATCGAAGATATTTATGATATAATTAGTTCGATAGAAACATCTGCATTAGGTACAACATCACGAGAATTTATTCTTCAATATGCAGAAGTACGACTTCTTAGTTTACGAAAATCTAAAACTATTGAAGAAGCAACAGAACAAACTCGTGAAATATCAGAAAAAGTACAAGCTCTCATATCTCGTAATGAAGAATTAAATGATCGACTTGAAAGACAATCATCTTACATTGGTAAACTTCAACGAGAAATATCAACATTCAAATCAGTAAATAAAAATATTAAAATAGTATCTCTCGTACTATTATTCTTACTGATTGGTCAAGTTATAGCACATTTTACATTATAAATTTTAACAATAATTCAATTATGTCGAACAGTATGTTTTTTCTTCCTTGTATTTGTATCATCATTTGCTTTATTATTTCCGCTATTACTTATACCTATAATAAGGCCAAAGATAGAGCAGTTGATAAAGCTATTAATGATGATATTCAAGATGGTTTTGTATGTTTGGGGGATGTTTATATTGATAAGTATTCTATTGAGTCTATTTATTTAGATGATAATGGATATCTTGTTGATATTAAAACAGACCATAATCAATATTCTTATCGTTTTACAAGTGAAAGTTCATATCATAAATATCTTGATTATCTTGAAAATACTTGTAAAATTGATACAATGATTCATAATCAGTATTAATTTATGATATGGAAAGTAATAGCAATAGTCTTTTGGAGTTTAGTAGGTCTAATAGGCTTTTGCAAATGTATTGACGGTGATGAATCAAAAACTCTCACTGGTATTATTTATATAATTATTTCATTAGCTTTCCTAATTGGTATTGCTATTGGAGTATAAACTGTTAATCATATGACTGCTAAACTAATTGTATCTGTTAAAGAAGTAAACGGTATCGCACAAGTCGTTTACTATTGTAAAGAACGTCGGCGTATTTATCGTAAATCGTTCGCTGATACTGTTCGAGAATTTCGTGATGCTTATAGAAAAGCTAACAAAAAATAAGTTGCAACTGGAGAGGGCTACGCAGCTGGGCTACGCCCAGCCGCTCCGCTCCCCGGTGGGGCAGGAGGTTGCACGCCCACTTGTCGCACTAATACTGTTACTAATATGAAAGTTGATGTTAATATTATTAAATTACCTAATATTGAACTCTGTAAACAAGAAAATGAGAAAGATGTTCTTAAAAGAGTTTACAGAGCTGTTAAAGTGATTGATAGAGCAAAAGCTCAAATAATCAAAGAACATAAGTTTAACTAATCAATACAGATAATCATGTTATATGAAATTATATCTGAAACAAAAGGTACTATTATTAATTTACCTATACAAGGTGATATTAATGTTAGTCGTGACGATTATATTGAAATCAATAATGTTCGATATGTAGTTCGTCGAAAAAAATATATTCTTAAAACTGAAACTGAATCTACTGAAAGACAAGTTTATATTACTCGAATTGTTATTTATGTCATGTAAATTATGCCAAATTTAGAAGATTGTGTTATTCAGTTCGAAGACCCTAATCCAACAATGACTCGTGTCGAAAATGTTCCTGCGGGTGTTGGTGCTAATATAGTATTTCCAAGTGTGGAACCGGAACATTTACGAGGTAGATCATTATCTGCTATTAGGCCTATGACAGTTACTGAATATGATAGTATTCATGCAGATAATTATAAAACTGAAAAGAATACTGGAAATATCATTCTTATTATGATTGTTGCAACAATATGTTTAATTAAAGTCATTAGAGCTGCGAAAAAATCAGATTAGCTAAATATGACTGCTGAACAAGAAAAAGATTTTAAGAAAAGAGGCATATATAATGATATTATTCTGATGACAAATCTGACGATGATATATTGTTATATTATGTTCTTTGCTCTTGAAGAAGTTGTTAATATCTTTGGTAAACGTTATCGACATTCAACCAAGTATTATTATAATATCGTTCGAGAAGTTCTCGATAGAATTAATTGTGATAATATTAATTGTTTCAAAACAAGTCAGCAAGATGCTGGTCAAATGGTTTTGGATGTTGTTGAAGAAATCGAAGATAGACTTGTTTTTGATGATAAACAGTTATATATCCTATTTGTTATTAATCAAAAGGCTTACGATAATATTCATAGGTTTGAACCTGAAGTTACAAGTATATTTAAGAAACAAATTGAATACATTTATCGTAAACTAATTGATTATTGTCCTGTAACATTGGATAAAGACAAAATGGCTATTGCAACTATTGTCATTAATCAAGTTATTAATAAAATTAAAGCTCGTGAGGAATCTAATGGTTCACTCACTATTATATATGATGATGCAAAATAAATTTCAAGATTTGTTTGGTCATACCATATATAATTATTATATTTGAATCATAAATAATAAACAAACAAATGCAAGAACTATGCCTTACATTATCATTCGTGCTAACAAAAATAATAAAGTTGGTAAAATGAGAAAAGGTCGCAAAATCAGTCATGTTCAAACTATCGTAGTCGATGGTGATGAACGTAATAAGTGTCGTCCTGTATATCGTGTAACGCTTATTCACAAAAATAATAAGTAACAAATTAATACAACAAGTTGTAAATACATTATCATAACAAAATATGTAATGGGTAGAAATCCTCAATAGGCAATCCAATATTAAACTACTATTTTTACAACTTGTTTTCTTGAACTATGGTGTAATGGTAACACATGAGATTTTGGTTCTCAGATTTCAGGTTCGAATCCTGATAGTTCAACTATTATAGATAATCATGGTAGAGATATAAATGCAACCAACCGTGTGCCTGGTGATACATAAGTCGAGACTTAACTGTATTTTAGGCTGGTGTAAGTCCAGTTGATTATCTATAATTACGCCGTGTTAGCTTTAATGGTAGAGCAGCTGACTTGTAATCAGCAGGTTGTAGGTTCGAATCCTACACACGGCTCACATTGGGATTGTTGTGTTCCAAATGTTGATGTTTTGAAATGGACATCTCGGAGTACTTCTGTTGTGATAATAGTGGTACTCTTTTTCATGTAAATTCTAATCTAATATATAATATTATGACTTTAATCACTCTA
>ULKJ01005433.1_pt1 | contig 21564 bp, 16 predicted proteins | sample 1951121 | NCBI WGS metagenome assembly ULKJ01 (sample SAMEA4835497, study PRJEB28245) | human gut metagenome | biome: gut microbiome; material: fecal sample | place: Denmark | collected 2008 | reverse complement strand
GTGTTGCACCGTTCTCGTCTCGATTTAAAATATACTTATAAATCTCTTCCTTCTCAGACTCTTCTATTTGCAGACTATCTGACTTATTATCTTTATAATCCATAGGAATAGAATTAAAGTCATTCAGTTGACTTTCAAGAGAAGTTTTAAAATTATTAAATTGTTCCTCTTGTTCTTTTATTCTTTCTTTAGCTGTTTCTTCTTCTTGTGCTTTATATTGTTTACGAATTATATCAACCTTTTTCTTAAATAGTTCCTCATTCTCTTTAGCAATCTCCAAATCAGTTTTGATGTCATCTTCACTCATATCGCTGAATTTTGATTTTAAATCAGCAATATATAGTTCATCATCTGAATATTCATCTACACTGTATTGTTTTTCAATTGGACCATTTTCTTTAATATAATCTTCTACTGCTTTTTGAGAATAATAAGTAATTACATCCTGTATTGTTGCATTATTTGAACGCAAATAATTAATTACCTCTATTTCATCTTTGCTAAGATTTGGAGAAGTAAGTTCTTTAAGAATATTTATTTTTTCCTCTGAGTCTAAACTATCAAAATCTACTTCTTCCGTAGTACCGTCATCATTCTCATAAGTTACTTTACCATCTTTAAGACCATACTCACTTAAAAAGGATGTCAAAAAGTCGCTATTGTTACTAGTTTCTATATTTTTATCTTGATCCGATTCTTTAGGCTCTACTGGATCTGAATCATTACTTGAGTGACTAAGAAGATTTTCTCCTCCGATAGTATCTGCGGTAACTGGACTATCATTTTCAGGACTTGAAACTGAATTATCCTCTCCTGTTAATAGCTCGTCAAAGCTATCCGCATTAAATTCAAAATGATTTGGCATATTTTCTTATTTTTTCTTATTAATTGATTATTAATCTGTTTTGATATTTGTGGCAAATATAATATATTAATTCTTAATTTCCAAACACTTTATTAAATATTTTCTTTTATAATACATTTTTCTGGTATTTGAAATTTACCTTCAGCATCAATTGTAGCTTGATATTCTCCGCTTCCTATAGTAGCTGTTCCATCTGCATGAATTTTGATATGCCCAATGTTTAGATTACCCTTAGTATCTATTGTATAGTTTCCTATAGATATAGTACCATCATTATTTAAAACAATTGGGCCGATAGTAGCAGTTTTATCTGATTTAAATTGATAAGTTTCAGCACTTAAAATAGCTTCATTGGAATTAATATTTATCCACGGAGAGTAACTTATCTTACCGTCCACATCTTCTTTTTTAACCTTTCCAATAGCAGCCTCACCATCTGTGGTAAATTTATATGTAGAACTTGATAATACTCCATTGATAGAATATTTATCGTTCTCATTACCAACAGTAATATATATCCATGGAGAGTAATTAACTTGCTCTTTTTCTGACCCGTCTTCTTCAGTAGTAGTTACCGTCTCTTCTGAGAGTCCTAATATTGAAGGAGTAAACATTTCACTGGATAATTGAATGTAAATATCTCCGTTAGATGTTTTTTTAACAATAGAAGTTCTAGTACTATTACTACTAAATGTATTAGTAACTAAAGAACTTGTCATCAACTCTCCTCTTGATAAATCAAAATACGTCGTTCCAGATTTATTTACTATTTTATCTACTACTAATGTTGGAAAAGACCAATTACCTTCAATCCTCTCATTAGAAGCCTTTTTAGTATAATCATGGGATGAATATCCAGATAAATATTCTGCATTTAGATTTTCTACTAAAGCATTAGAGTTAATAACTAATGGAGATTGAGAAGCATCTTCTAATTGTATATTAATAGGAGATTTAAAATCACTAACAGCTGAAGATAGAAGTTTAGTATAAGAATTATTAGAAGCTTGATAAAAACTACCAGAAGAGCTGTCTACAACAAGAGTTCCATCACCAGGATATTCTCCACTATATGTTTCAAGATTGTCAACTATTAATACTCCCTTTATATTGGAATTATTAGAGGTGTTAGACTTTTCTGAAGAATTAGGATTGTCTGTATCTCTAAAGTTTATCGGATAAAATCTATCTTTTACTTGAACATAAACTCTACCAGATGTCTGTAGAATCAAGTCTTTACCTTTATCTCCAACTTTAGAATTATTAGATAATGTTCCCATTAGTCTTTTAATATTTTCTCAACAAAATCTAGGATATTATCTGTAATTAACCCAGACTTATCTAGTTTATCAATAAGTGACTTTAACAAGTTAATCTCACTGTCTGTAAATTCTACTTCAATTGAAGGAGCTTCCGAAGATCATGTAATCCTACCATCTTCATTTTTGATATTAAGATCTTCAAGTTCTTCACTAGAAAAGTCAATTTTTTTACGAATATTTCTTTTTGAAATCATCTCAATTACAGAACCTTGTTCTGGTAGATTCATAAGTAGCATTAATCTAGTTGCTACATTTAAATTAAATTTACATGTGTCTTTACTCATATTAATTCTTATTTAAGTTAGATAATGATACAAAATTATATAATATTTAATAAATAACCAAATTTTTATATAAATATTACGTATAAATAAAAAAATGCCACATTTCTGTGGCATTATCTAACTTTTTATTTTTTATTATCTATCTCTCTAAATTCTATGACTAGCTTTTTTCGACAGTTATCACATAAGAATCGTTTAGCTACTTTAAACATAGCTTGCCCTATCTCGCCAGTTAAATATTGAAATTCTTCTCCTTGTGGGTGTATTCTTAGAGCAGAACATATGTGCATAGCTAAATGTCCTTTTTCATGATCAAAAGTATTTTGAAATTCTTCAGCAGATGTTGTTAATCCGATAACAACCACAGAACACCTATGTTTAAAATTTGAGTAAGTAATTCCTGTATTATATTGCCCACTTCTTAACAAATCTTCTGCTTTTACAAGCTCTGATCAACTACACCCGATTGATTCTAACTCTTCTAAAATTTCATCTGCATAATAAGTATCTACTGCATAATATACAGTTACATGCCAGTCTCAATCTTCTAAATAAATATTCTGTACTATCATACTAAATCATATCTTCTCACATTATTGGAGTGCCCTTTCCAATGCAATCTGCGTAAAATCTAGTCATTGGTAATCCATCATATCCATCAGGATCATCAATATAATCTTTTACATAAAGTAATAAACAACGTTCGTCTATAATTGATGATCCTAAATAGTCAGATTTACCCATGTGATATACAAACATTACATCATATCCAACACAGTTATCAACTGTTATTCCATAGTTTTTAAACTGTTGTTTAATTTCTTCTTTTGGAGTAATTGAAATATGTTCTTTCTTTCCATCAGAATTAAGTTTTCACATGTTAGATATAGCTCACTCACAAAGTTTCTTATTAAAATGTCATCCATTTTGTGATAAATACTCTTCCATACCTGATGGCATTTTGTCTCTTATATCTAGTCTATTTCTATTCATAACTACCGACCTCCACGATAACTAGAACGATACGAAGATCTATAACCTGATCGTTCTCCCATCATTTCTTCCATAGCTTTGTCATATCCGTCCTCGTAGCCACATTCGTATGCCTCTTTTTCAATCTTCTCGATCTTCTCTGATCTATCACGCATACCCATTCGATAATCCATTTCTCTATCGCGGCCTTCTCTAATTTCTCAAACTCTCATACGTTATTCCTTATTTAGTTGTGATATTAGTTTCTTGTTCATAGACATTAACTCAGTAATACTTTTTGCCATTTCACCCATCTGCGTTTTAAGAGAATTAATTTCCAATTGTTGTTGTTGCTTCTCTGCAAATTCAGGATTTAATTCTGACAAAATTTTATCACAGTTTGAGATCATTTCCTTATGAAAATCTATACTATTAATAATAGCAATACTTTTCTGCTTCAAAGAAGCAATTTCCGAATTCATAGCTTCTCTATTATCTGACAGAACAATATTACTATTATTAAAATCTGCAATATCTAAATTTGCTGGAATCTTTTGATATGTAATATCTTGATTATTAACTTTAACTACAATATCTACTACCATTTCCTGAGGTTGTCCAAACATTGGTTGTACAGGATACTTTGGCATTGGTGTCGATACACTAACAACAGAACCTGTTTCTAATATAGCTCTGTCTTTATGTAATATAAATACCTGGTTATTTGGTCTAAGTGATTGAAACATAATTAAGCAATTCCTGTTAATAAAACTAATTTATCTGACTCACGATCGTACATTGCTAAATAAATACCTGGCCCAGGCCAAGTAGCAGTAGTAACTGCAGTCGTTGTATTTGACTCATATACAGTTTGAGTTGAATTAGCTACCCCAGTTGTTACAAACTGAATATCTACCGCTGTTGTTGGTGCTGTAAATGTACTTGTTATTTTAACAAGTATGAGTCCAGAAAAATTCCCTCGTACAAACGGATGTCTATTAAATGAAAAAGTCGCTGCAGTAGTTGTAAGAGTAACTCCTGTATCTTCAATACAAGGAATACCTCCCTGATTTATAAATCGTAATATTGTATTAGCCATATTATTTTAATTTTTAGGCCCAAATACTACCATTATTCCACAATCCACTGCTATAACCAAGTGCATTTAAACCAAATTGAGCTGCAACACAAGTTGGTACACCAACTACTGGAGAGTACGGAACAGATACTGATTCGGGCAATTTACACTTAATACTATCTACTTCTCTTTGAAGTGCTACTAGAGCTGCATTCACAGGAGCAATAGTCTGAGTTTGGTAGGCTTGAATAGCACTTGTTTGATGTTCTTGACTTAGCTGATTAATCAAAGCAGATTTGTCCTCACGAAGAGCATCAATTTTGTTCTGCATCTCGCGCATTTCCAGCTGGCAGAACTTATCATTAATTAATGTTGTCTGCTGATCTATTTTACTGCCAAGAATATTTGTTTGGTTCAAAGTAGCTAATTGGTTATCATAGCCCTGTTTTGTTATTGTCTCACGTACATCGCAGCAGCATGAAGCTAACTGGGAAGCAATCTGACAATTACCTGCCTGTATAGCATTAATAATCTGTTGGCCACTCATCCCAACTTGATTACCTACAGACTGAATCTGACTCTGAACAGAATTAATTGCAGTCTGTACTGCGTTAATATCGCAATTAAGTGTGCTAGCTAGCTGACTAATTGCATTTCCATTTCCATTAATAGCTTGTAACAACATCTCTCTACCATAATCATTATTAAGCTGATTTCCTAAGCCACCAGCACCATTATTACCTCACCCATTACCTCCTCAACCCATAAGGAAGAATAGGAAAATTACCCAAATGAATCAGCCTCCCTCGCCAAATCCATCATTATTACGGCCTTGCATTGCTAATAGAACGTTTGGATCTACTCCTCTTTGTGAAAGCATAGGACCTAAAAGGCCTAAAATACCATTACCTGCACCTTCACCAAACACATAAGTTTTTTCCTCTGCCATATTAAAAAATACTTAAATTGTTAAACATTTAATTTTTTGTTTCGTTGATCAACAATACAAAGATATAATCACAATAACGTAAAACATAACGTTACTATACAAAATAAAAAATCCTCTTAAGTTTCTCAACTTAAGAGGATTACAACCAAAGAATAGTTAGCGTCATGTTACTAATTATTTTCTTTAAATTTATCTAAATCTTTCTTATAAAAGAATAACTCTTTAAATCCTTGTTGTTTTCTTCCTTTTGGAATTTTGCCTGCACGAACATAATTATCAAAAGTAGCTCTGCTGATGTTTAAATATTTACAAGCTTGATATTTACTAAGCTTTCATTCTTATTACTTATGAAAGACAAATAGTCAATAACTTCTTCACACTCCTTTGCACTTAAATTTGAATTGCCTGTGTCAATATCATTAATAATTTTCAACAATAATTCTTTAATAATAGATAACATATTAATTATTAGGGTTATATAGGGCACATGTAATTAATACCATTGGATTGTTTGAATCATCTTCAATCCTTTTTACAGTATAAACTTTTCTTTGAGTAGATGTCCCTGCTAAATCACTAGCATTGTTTATAATATATATATTAGTTCCTGAAAAATTAACTGTACAATCTCCTCTAACAACTACTATGGCCTCAGATCTAGAGGCTGTTAGATTAGAAACATTGATTGTGTGGGCTGTTTCTGTAACCTCAATAAATGTTCCAGGATCACCTGCAGACAAACTAATACCTAATAATTTTTCATATCTATTATCTAGGGGAGGATTTAAATCAATATCCACTTTTGCAACAGTTGGGTCATAAACTTTAGTAAGTTCTCCAGCAGAAATATGTAAAGACTTAAATACAGGAGTTGCAGTAAGGTCGTTATAAGATCCACTTTTAGCTACATCTGCTAGTCCATCTATTCCTGTAGCAGGTATTCTAATATCCTTACCAATAACTCCTAATTGATAGGAAGTCATTTCTGAGGGTACAAATGCAATTCGATCCTCACTAGCTACTTGATTTACTGTTGGCACGTGATCATAATTTGATTTATGACCAATTAATAATTTCAAATCACCAGTATTATTTTCAACCGTAGTAGCTAAGTAATTATCAGCTCCACTAACAGAAATTGTATGATTTTGAGAATTAATAGAAATAGGATTCCCTGAATCTCCCCTAATATCTATAGAATTAACATAATCAAGTTCTAATACTTGTTGGGTTAGTTCATCTATACTATCAGATAGTTGTGTAACATTAGTCTTAAGAGTTGATATATCAGATATTGGAATATTAGAAGCTGAAACAGATTTTGTACCTGCACCTATTACTAACATATTATTTGCTAAATCTCCAACTGCAACTACATCCCCTCCTCCAAGTTCTGCTATCTCATCTTTTGTAACATAGTTGCTTAATGTAGAAGTATCTACTTTAGAAGACAGTGCGTTGTTAATAACCTTATTCTGAACAGGGTTCTCAGAAGTACTGTTTAATTCTGAATCTACTGTTATTGGAGTTGGCATATCAGTAATTTGAGATACTGTATGAGTATGATTTAATCTGGCGAATGAGTCAGGATTATATCCAGAGTCTTTAATAACTTTTCCACTGTTATTATTAAAAGAAGCAAAATTATTATTAATAGCCGAAGTAGGACCTGTAACATCCCCCATACCAGCCTGTGCAGAATCAGCAGGAATATATCCTAAAATATCTGTAATATCTGTTGAGGTTACATTTAAATCAGTTAGTGTCTTAGGAACATCTGATAACTTTGCTAAATTTCCAATTAATACTCCAGAATCTTTAATGACTTTACCTTGACCATTAGAAGTAATTACTCTATCTGCTGTCGAAAATTCAGCAGCTGCCGTTACATCTCCATAACCACTTTCACTAAGTCTCTCGTCTACTTCTTCTTTTGTATATACTGAAATACTTTTAGAAGCTACTAATTTATGCTTATTAACAGAATCAACTGCTAATTCTGTAATTACATTACCACTACCACTTAATACTATATTAACATCAGGAATACTAGGAATATCTTCCCTAACATTTTGAATCTGAGAATCAACTTGATCCTTTGTATAATAGTTAGTCAAATCAATAGAGGTATCCCCAATTTTTTCTCAGTTGTTTTCAATATAAATATATTCATCATGAACATCTGTCCCTGATCCTTTCTTTTTGACTAAGTATATGATATTACTCTTAATATCACTAGATGGTAATACATCAACTACTAAGAATTGTATATTAGCTAAATTATCAATTATACCTTTTAAAATTTTACCTTGTTTCGCAGATAGTGATTTATTAACATCATCTGTTAATAAATTATCAACTATAGAGCTCTTGATCTGATTACTTATTTCAACATCGATAATATTTTCAATAGATCCTGATAAACTAGCATCTAAACTATCAATAGCATCTTTTACTCCTCCAGAAGTTACTAAGTTATTACTTCCTTTAGTAGGAGTGTTGTCTATAGTTTCTAATTTATTAACAACTTCAGGAATTTGAAGAAGAGTATTGTTATACTCTTCTTCTGATCCTTCATATCCATGCTCTACTGCAATATCATATGCGTCTTTTCCATTTTTTCCAGGAGCCCCAACTGTTCCAGGGAAAATAACTCATTTATTTTTATTTTTATCAAAATATTTTACACTCATAACTAATTATATTAAGAAGCTTTATATACAGCACAGTTTACAGCAACTAGAGTTGGTGTTATTCTTGAAAAAACATAAACTCTATATGTTCCTGCATCTCCAGTTAACGGAATATCTTTTTGCACTTTTAACTTTGAGTTTGAACTAAAAGTAACAGGATATGCGCTTTCAACTACTACCATAGACGTTTCAATTATCTCTGTATCATTAGTGCTTTCTATACGACTTCAGTCAGCTGTATTTAAAGATAGATTAATACTTGTCGCCCATAGTGAACCTATGTTATGATAATAACATATACCTCTTTTAACAGAAATTGACGAATCACTCCCATATGCTTGTCTAGTTAGGTTAGTTTGTCGATTTCTAGGAATTGTAATCTCTTCTGTCTTTGATCCATTATATGTTATATTCGTAGATCCACTATGTATAGTTAATGCTCCTGTAACCATATTTGCCTTACTAGCGGTTCCACTAAATACTCCATCTTGTATATATGTATCCCCATCGTATCCAAAATATACAATATTGTTATCTGGAGCTATATACACATTGCTATCTGAAACAATAGCTAGTCCATCATACCCAAAGTCCTTCCCGTCTATAATACCTCTACTAACACTCCCGCTTAATCCAACAAATACTCCATTATTAAAGTATTTCTCGCCGCTTATTTCTTGTGCTTCAGTAGTTATAACACCAGAATTACTTGGACTAGCTATAGGTATAGAGCCAAACGAAACAGCACTCATTCCAGTACCAGTTAGTGAACCTGTTGGACCTTTACTGGTTCCATTTGTTCATGTAAATGTTGTTGGATAATAGTTTGTATTTGTATCTGTTCAAGGTACACTTACACCTAAATATCCATCTTTATCTAGTTGAACTGCATATACTTTTCCAGATACAGTAGAAGCATTTTGAGAACTTAGTGACATCTGTGTACTAGATCTCAAACTTAAATCTAACGTGCCCCTCCCAGTTATTAGCTTTGGTTTCATACCAAGACCTGCATTAATCTGTGTTATAGTGCCAGTTCCCTTTTCTCAAGGCACATTTACATAAGCTTTACCATTACTATCTAATTGTACTGCATAACTTTTATCAGCTGCTTGATACCCTATTTTTATTCCTCCATAAGAGCCTGAGGTTGCTTCTGGAATACCCTTTAAATATCCTGCGGAAGCATGATTTCCTCAACTATAAGCTGTATTAAGATTACTTTTATCAGTAGCAGTCATTACTCCTGCTGTAGTTGTTGTTGCAGCAGGAATAGTTACACCAGATGATTCTAAACTTGGAGAACCAAAAGCACTTGCACTCGTAGCTGTGGATCTTCCTATTTGCTTTAACTTAATTTTTACTGTACTTGTAGTAGTAGTTGCATTTGCATCTGCCCCTGTAATTAAGTACTGTCCAAGTGAAGCAATTACAGAACCTTGACTACTAATATTAGTACTTAATCCTGATATATTATTTGTTACCCATTCTTGTGTTGCTATTATTTTACCTCGTATATAAGCGTTTCCGTCATCTCTAATTGATAGTTTATAGCTATTAGATTGATCAGATTTTCTATGTAACATAAAGGTCTCAATGTAATCAGTAGTTTCATTAGTAGTTCCAAATGAAGAAACATATACTCCTTTATTCTTCAATACTAAATAAACACCATCAGTACTATTATTAGTATTATCAATATATATTGGGTTAGGATGGGGTGCTGCAAATGTTGTAGATTCATTAAAATTTCCATGAAGAGTAGTAGCATATATGTCCTTAAATTTCTTACCACTCTCTCCAATATTTGAAACTCCATTGTTTACGGGATTAATGTGACCACTAACCCTTAAACTTCCAGAAATTGTACCTCCTGTTAATGGTAGATATCCTAAACTATCTAAGGATGCTCAGTTAGGAGCATTATTACCATTAGATACAAGAATCTGCCCACTAGTACCACCTGAAGTAGGAGCGTAAAGTCTAACCTTAACACTATCTGATGAATAAAAATTATTTATAGTACCGTTTACAACTAGTTGTTTAGTTTTAAGATCTTTTAGAGATCCATCTCCCATTGTTACATTAGTACTAGTACCCCCATTACTGATAAATTTTCAAGCCGATACACTTCCTGGAAAAGAGACATTTTGAGCATTATCCCAAGAATATATTTGACCCACCTTAGCTGTATTATTAGGCATTCTCCAGCCATAAGTACCATATCCAGAAATTCTATAGACTGTTAGTTGTCCGCCATAGTTTTCACTAACACTTTTAGTTGAAAATGTAAACCTTAGTTTCGAATATTGAGAAGCTGTACTTGGGGAATTGTTATAATATATAGAAGATGTCAAAGCTCTAAAATTAGGTCCCGATCACCCCCGTAAAGCAGCATCCTGAGATATTATATCTCAAGATTCAGAACTAGGATTATATGCTTCTATAAAGCAATTATAACCAGAGCCGTTAGTAGACACATATATATATATTCAATCAATAGTACAATACCTGTCACTATTATTTATAGTAAGTCTATATTGAGTGGTTGTGCTAACATCTTCTGTATCTATTAATTGTAGACCATACTTATTATCTTGTGAAGTAAATAAACTTATAAGTCTACTACTTCCTTGAGGATCTTCAGTTCATGATTCTCCGTTGTTTTTACTCATTTCTCCATATAAATCAGTGCTCTTTATAAACGCTAATTTATCAGAACGGTACTCCCCAATAAATGAAGCAATTCCATATGGTACAGTATTAGAAGTTGCAGTGTCAACAGTAGGACCTCCTACACTAGTTATAGGTACTTTTCCCCATTCAGGAGCTGATCCCCCATTTGAAATTAATACTTGTCCTGCTGTTCCAGGAGTTGATGGTCCATACAATAATTTGGAAGACCCATTTGAACATAGTACCCTGTGTCCATGATTTTCCGAAGTTTTAAAACCTTTTGCTGTTATGTATGTAAGATTACTGGCCCCATCTCCAAATTGGTATTCTGTTATAGTGTTGTCAGTATTTTGACCCCCAGCAGAGTTTTTATAATTAATTACTAGCCTTCCTCCTTTAAATGTCTGTGGTATATAGTTAAATTCATCTGACGTTACTGTATTCATATCTAGGAAAGTTAATTTCCTAAATGTTGGTACCCCAGATGTGCCACTTGGAGCTGCTCATACTGTATTAGCGTTTTGTGTACTTAAAGATGATCCTAATTCTGCATTTCCTGTAAGTGTACTTTCAGAATTAATGAATATGGAACTTGGCAGTACTAACTTAACCGAGTTAACTAAATCAGGTTTACCTGTCACTCCCGACCACGGCACACTAGATGCTGCTCCTGCTGTATAAATAGAGTAGCCATCTTCACTATTTAATTTAGAAGAATCAATAACAAAATACATGTGACCTGTATCTTTCTCTTTAACAGTATCGCCTTCTTGTACTTGTTCAGTGGTTAAAGCTAGTCTTGCTGCTTTATTTGCAACTATTACTAAACGCTCCAGTGCTCCCTTAGGCAATCTCTCAATATCAATAACTCCCGAGGTAATTTTACCAGCATCTATACCATTAGCAACCCCTATATCTATAATATGTCCTTTCTCATCCTTAGTAATAGAATTTATAATAGTTCCAGATGTAGCACTTCCTCCAACAGGAGTATAGTGATTAGCAGCACTAGTAACCTTACTATCTGGAGTGTCTATATTACCTGATCCTAGTATAGCAGTACCATTAATAGTTTTAATATTAGTCCCAGAAACTAACTCTTCTTGTAATTCTTTATCATAAGTTTCTACCATAACTGGTTGATTTTCTATAATATATGCCGTCAGAGTTATGTTATTAGTTTCTGATAAATATGTTGCATAAGCAACAAAGCCTCTCTGAGATTCTGAAGAGGTATACTGTCAATAATTAGAGGTTAACGTCATTTCAGTAGTTTTAATTCTAATTAAAACAGCTCTATTATTTGCCGCAGCTTCTGCAACTCTATTAAAATCTGTCTCATTTGGTATTTGCTCATGTTCTACTGTAATAGAAGGAACATCGCCTACATTAATATTACCTTCCCCTAATAAAGAAAGATTGTTAATTGTTCTAATTGATTCTCCACTAACAAGAGTATCCTGTTTGGTATTATCTGAAGGATGCACATGGTCTTCACGTGCATATTTATTAGATGATCCTACAGCAGCTGTACCATCCATTTTAGGAGCCACAGTAGCAGGATCTGGAATTTCAGAGTCATTAGCAAGATTAATTGTAGCTCCTGCTGTAAATTTTTTTGTATCTGTATTATATATATATTCTCTAATAGAATCTTTATAGAATATATATCATTTCTTATCATTAATTGTACCTAATATACCATGAACAGTAGTCCCAGAGGACATGTCAAATATATCCCCAACCTTACCATTATTATAAGCTAATGTTGCATAGTCAGAGTTGCCTATTAGGCTTGAAATAGCCCATTTATTACTAGACTTATAAAATTGTCCATGAGTATAAATTTCTTTTGTTTCTTTTATAAAAGTTGTATAATTATATAAATCGTCCGCATGTGTTTCTAAATATGAATTAAATGCAGCCCTAGTTTTAAAATGGATAAATTTATTTCTAATTGCCATAATATACTAGTATAAAAAAAGAAGGGGACAGGGATACAGTCCCTATCCCCAGTTATTATTAATTAAATTCAGCCCATACCATTAGATTATCAGCATACTCTTTTGCAGACTTAAGAGCAGAATCTGCGGAACCAGCAGCGTCAAATGCAGAGGTTTCAGTATATGCTGAGGAGCCTAGACCTTTGACAAATACATTAGATCCTTTGACAGCAATTGTACCATTAACTGAACCAGAAGTAATACTGGAACTCTGAAGAGCCGTATTAGCTTTAGCACCTTGTGCAGCGGTAGCAACCCCAATAACAGCAGCTTGGAGCTCATTGTCTGACATTGTTAAATTAACCGCAGGAGCAGTAGCAGCTTGTCCTCCTCTAACAGTAATAGCGCCAGTTTTTCCACCAAATGACTGTACTCCAGATGCAGCCGCCTGGACAATTCTTCCATCAATAGCTTCAATAGCTTCCTGAAGATTATTAGTGCTGTATGTTCCATCACCTCCAACTAGAATATCTGTACCAGCAAGTACTACATCAGCTGATAGTGATTTACTATTAACGGTTCTTGTAGTTGGGACCTTTCCATTAAGAGCAGTATTAAGTCCTGAGATTTTAGAAGTAGCTAAAGTAGGAATATCGCCTGCTTCAAGTGCTCTACGAGAAACAGTAATAATACCATCAGTTTCAGAAACTGCAGAAACAACCTGACCTTTGACAGCAGTATCAGCTTTGTCTAAAGTTCCGATTTTAGTAGCAATTTCAGAAGTTACTGCAGTTTTAGTAGCGTAAGTATTAGCCACATCTGCGCTTCTAGCATAAGCAGATAAGTCAATGGTTCCTCCTAGCTTATCCCACATTCCTTCTTGATTACCTGCACCAGCTTTAATAGCTACAAAATTTGAGCCTGCTTCAAAAGGTTCTCCATTTAAAGAGCCTGCAGCAATTACATTATATGTATCACCAATAGCTACTCCTGTTAAAGCTTGAAGAGCTGTGGCGTCATCTACAGAACCCTTCATTTTATATACACTTCCAACTGCAGCAGATACCTTATTATCTACTTCAGTTTTAGTATATGTTGTAGCTTGAGGAGCAGCAGCCTCAGCTGTAGCTTTTACTGCATTAAGATCTGTTGTGGAAGCCTTACTAGCAAGTGCACTTTCTAATCCTGTGACTTTATTCTGAGCAATCGTGCCAACTGTAAAAGTAACAGTACTATCTCCACTCTGGGTAATTGTTGTGCCATCTGCTTTATAAACAATAGCTGCGGGAATTTTTGCAATTTCCCCATCTGTATATGTTTTTGCTGCATTTGTAGCAGCTGTCTGTGCTGCAGAAATATCTTTCTTTAAACCATAATAGCTTTGAGTACCTGCAGCATCTCTAGATGATCCTAAACTTAATTTCTTTGCTAATTCTGTAGTAACTGCAGAAGCAGAGGCTACATCTGAAAGATTTAATGAGATTTCCTCTCCACTCTCATTTACAATCTTTAAGGTTTTGGCTCCCTCATCTCAACTCGCAGATTTTACACCATCACCAAATTTATCAACATCAGTAGCACTTGTTGCTACTTTAATCATACCTGTTGATGTTTCAAAATATATTCTACCTGCTACAAGATCACTTGTTGGAACTGTTGTAATTTTTTGAAAACTTAATTTCATATTTTTTTTTTAAATTTACCCCCCCCTCTAATTTTCATGAGGGAGTGGGAAAGGTTATTTACTCATTTTCCATTCAATACAAATCAAGCTTGTTATCTTCTCCAATTTGGATAGCTGAACTTGATGACACTAATTTAGATATATTTACAGCTAAACCTCTAGAAGTACCTGTACCTGTAACAGTAACAGTCTCATCAGGGCTAGTTAATGATGTAATACCACCTGCAACAGCGGTTCTAATACTATCACTAAGAGCTTGCATACCAGCAGCAATTGTTTGATCTGCCCCAATTTCTGCACCGCCAGTAATAGCAACTCCAACCTTTACGGTTGAGCCTTTTACTCCACTAAGATCTAACTTAAGACCTTCGGCTGATTTTGATAGGGCTGCATCTGAAGCTGGATCTAACTTAACATCAATAACATTTTCCTCTGTAATTGAAACAGCTTGACCCTCAGTAAGAGCTTCTTGCTTACCTCCAACAGATGTTTGTAGACTTTCGATATTAGATTTATTAGTTCTAATTTGATTTAAATCTGTATCTGAGATTAAACCTGATCCTTCAACTTTATCAACTTTGTTATTAAGTTGATTAGTAACAGTAGCAATCTGTCCTTCTAAAGCTGTATCCGCTGCCTTAAGCTCTGTTTTTGCTGCAGAAATTGCATCATCTACTTGTGACTTTGTATAATAACCTGAAAGATCTACTGTACCTCCCAGAGGATCCCATTTAGCTCCATCCCAGGCATAATTTGTACCTGCAGGCGTGCCCTCATGAGCAGCTACTACATTCCAAACATCACCTTTCTTATTTCCTTCTGAAGGAAGTGCATCATAGGTATCTTTAGTACCCTTATAGTCAAGAGCTGCAGCGACTGAAGCTTTCAGTTCATCTACAAGAGTTTTTAAAGCCTTACCTTGTGCTGCAGAAAGAGCAGCATCTGTTCTATCACTTTCAAGTGAATTAATAATATCAACTACTTTTCCTGTAGCAACAGTTTCCCAAACACGATTAGATCCGTCAGGATCAAATCCTTTAAGAATATATGCGGTCTTATTTTCTTTTACATAAACGAAAAGACCTTCTACCAACTGAATTGTTGGCATTGCATCACGATCAGCTACCGTAGCTTGAATCGTTCTGTTATCTAATGGTAGATTCGCACCTAAATCAAAACCTGAACCTACCGAAATACCTTTACCAAAATATTCTGCCATGATTAGTTAAAGTTTACATAGTAAGTACCAGGTTGCGTCATCTTACCAGATAAATATACTGTGTAATTAACAGCTTGACCATCTAAACCAGTAACTGAAACGGTACTAGTTGTATATGTACTAGTAACATCAAAGTTATTACTGTCTTTAATATTTGAAACTGCCCACCCTTTTGGAGCTGCAAAACAGATATATTGTTCAGAAATAGGACCAGAAACTTTAATAGCCTTCTTTGCAGAAACTGTTTTGGTCATTCCCTTAATAACATCTTCTGTAATTGCATTTGTAGAAACTAAGCCTGAGTAAGCTGCACGATATCCTGATACAGTTACTTTTCCAGAATCTACATTTCCAGCAGCAAGAGGAGTTTGATAGTTGTTTCCCTTTGAATCTTTAGGTTGAGGACCCTCTGCATAAGATGCACGATAGTAATAATCCATTGCACCAGCTGTTACTTTTGATGGAAGAGATTCAACTTTAGTTGAGCCATAAAGAATCTTAGAAGCTTCTACATCCTGTGCGCCAGCTCTATTATTCTGTTTCTTTCCAGCCAAAGTAATTGCTCCAGGATTAAATCCTACATTAAAGTTTGCTGCAGTAGGAGCATCAGCTCCAATCTCTTGAATATTTGAATAACTCTTTAAAGAGATACTTGCAGAAGGAGCAGTAAATGTAGGATTAACTGTTGGGAAGATAAGAGTATCAAAGATTTCATCATAACTCTTACCTGTAAGTTGTTTCACAGTTGTACCTGCCGCAATACCTCCAAGTTTCTCTACAGTTGCTACTGTAGGATCTAATGAAGATTCGTAAGAACCACTTGCTGTAGGATCTAGACTATCAAGTTTAGCTTTGTCCTCTTTTGACATTAAACCGTCGACCAAAGAACTTGCTTTCACAAAGTCTAAATTCTTAGTGGATAAATCTGTATATGTAATTACAATACCGTTGCCATTTTCATTTAATGTTACATCAGATACTTTCTTACTAGAATCACCTCCATACTCGGAGCCGTTCATCATAATTTTATGAGTATCTGTTGTAAAGAAAATACCATCAGCATGGGTTACAGGATTATAATCAGAACTAAGTCCTCTATAAAATTTTATAACACTTGCCATTGTTTAAAATTTAATTAATAACATCGTTTCACACCATAGACGATGTGTCTTGGATTAACTTTTCTAAATCTTGTTTAATTTTATCTACTTCAATTTTAGTATAATAACTAGATAAATCGACTTTAGCAAAGGTATTTCTAAAAGCATCCTCACTTAATTGACCCCCCGCCTCCTTATAAGCATTGAATACAAATTCAAATGAACTAAATTCATCTAAACTAATATCAAATGGATCATATCATATTTTGTCTTTATCTTCTACTTGTATTATCTCTTCAGGATTATTAGGGTCTCTAACTTCCATCACTGGAGGATTGCCTTCACCTGGCTTAATTTCTTTAGTACTTATTCATATATTCTCATCTCCTCTAAGTTCATCTAAATAACATAGAGTTGTCCATTCACTAACAGAAATTCCATCATACCCCCATACTATACGATCATCTCGTCTAGTACTATTTTGAACATTGGGATGTTCTGCAACATCAAAAACTCTTAATAGCTTTGGAGATTTTCCCCCAACACTTCCTAGATTCACTCAGTCTGAATCTTCATCAATAGATCAATATAAATCTATAGATCTTGTACTCTCATTCCTTATAAGTTTAAAAAGAGGGGTAGGACCCGCTTCTCCTTTTTCTCCTTGATCTCCTTTCTCTCCTTTTTCTCCCTTATTCCCCTTAAGACCTGTTTTTCCTTGAGGGATTCCTAAAGTTAAAGTATAAGTTGTTGATTCACTTCCAGGAGTATCTGCAGATATATCTGCATATCCCTTATCATTTGGGGATAATGTTATAGTATTAACTTTACTAAATACTCAATCATTACCCTTTTCACCTCTCTCTCCAGGTTCTCCCTTTAAGTTACTACAATCTACTTTAATAGTTTCCTTTCCTTGTAAAGATTTAAATACTATGTAGTTATTATCAAGCTCTGATTGTGGAACATAAGTATCACCATCTTTTCCATTTGTTCCATTCTTTCCATCTTTACCATCTCTTCCATCTTTACCGTCCTCCCCTTTTATATTTACAGGGTCAATACTTTCTATATTATCAGATATAACTCAAGAAAGTTCTCCAGTAGATGTATTATAGTTAGGGATATATACTTTTCCTCCAGGTCCTGGAGTTCCAGCCAATATAAAATCTCAATATTCAGATTTTACTCCAGTTGGCTGATTTGAATCTTTTGGATCTTCAAATAGTAGCTCAGGTCTGTTACTATTACTAGAAAGATGTGTTCTACGGCATACTAATAAAGTTCCTTTATAAGATACAAAGTCAGTAATATAATTATCATTAAAATAATTTATTCCAGGGTGCCATTCTTTAGCAAAATTAAAAGACTTGCCTTTGTAATACTCTCTAGATTCAGTAATCCTACTACGTTCGATTGAATTTTGAAGATCAATATCTGGTTTAATATTTTTCATTCCTTAAAATATATTATTTTACTGGGTTAACATCAAGAACTTTAGAAACTAGGAAAGACCCAGCTTTTGTAAAAGTAAGACCCCCATATTGTATACCCTGTCCTGGTTGATGGCAAACAATTAATACAAAATCATTAACATTAGATATATTTAGTATACCAGATATACCTCTATAAGCAGCTGTTCCATCTTCTGTATCTGCAACATCAAAGATAGAAGTATACGTGCTATAAAGCGAGTCTCCTAAATATTTAATTGGCACAAATGAATATGATAAAGTTCTGCCAGCCCCAAGGTATATTTCAGATATTGTAGTTCGTATGGTGCCGTTTTGATATGTCACAAAGTTTATTATTCCCTTACTACTACTTGTACTTTCTGCTGGAGATATTGCAACATAATCTTCATCATTTTCTTCTAGTCCATTTAAATATGTACAATTATCAATAGAACCCTTAATAACTCCCTTAGTAATAGGTAGGTACTCTTCTGACAAGGCAAATTTATATATATTACCGTTTGCTAATCCTTCTTCATCTGCCAAAATTGAAATACAAGGTGTAGAAATATAACTACCATATCTAGATGGAGATATCATATCTGGGATTATATTAATCCCTCCTTCAATAGTCATTACTGTTCTTGAATTAAATAAATCTGAATATTTAAATGTACATTGGCCAAAATTTAATGAGCATTCACCTGTTCTCAAATTTATGTAGTAAGCAGGGTATCATTTGGATAGATCTTCTGGATCAAACTTATTATAATTTGTAGTTATTCCTGTAGACTCTTTACCAGTTTGACTAAACATATAATCTCCATTAAAAACAGCTGATCCAACAAGAGAGTTGGGGAAAATAGACACATCCGCAAAAATTGCCTCAAAGTGGTTAAATTTAGTCCAATAATGCTCTTCATTATCAATTGATTCAACTGGAGACCAATTATTATGATCAGTTCCTGTTCAACTGGTAACTGCTGATAATAAGTAGTATCCAGATTTACTAGATTCTGAATTATAGACATAGACATAAGGAGCACTTTCTTCAGTAGTACTATATGTAGTATTTATATCATAAACACCTGCTGGATAAATCAGTTGACCTTTTTTACCTGCTTCTCCATTTACTCCTGCAGGCCCATTAAACAATGCAGGATCACTTCAACTACCATCAAGTTGCCCATCTCGATCCTCATTATTTAAATATTTTATTCTACCCTGTATAAATCATAATCTAGGATAATCTTCTGTAGTTGAGGGAGGAGTAACAGTTCATCCTTGACTTGCAGTATCTAATGTATTTGTTGGTTTAGCATTACTTGGCTCTGTGTCAGTACCATTACAAAATCTCATAACAATACCCACACCTGGAGTACCTGATGCTCCTGTAGATCCAATAGGACCTTGAGGACCCTGTTCTCCTGTAATACATACAGGAGTTGCTCATTCTTCCCCTAATACAATAGAATCATCTTTAGAATTCTTTTTAATAAAAGTCATTCAGAGAAATTCTCCAGAATTAATTACGGGCCATTGATCGCTTCAATTACTACCAGGATTAGAACTTTGTTTGTTAATTGATGGCACTTCACTTTTGGAAGAGCTTTTTGCAAATTTATAATCTGTATAAATCCCATCAGTTCCATTAGTTCCGTCTTCACCATCTTGTCCCTTTTCTCCCGTAATTCGTTGTGGAGCGGATCATTCTCCAACCACTTTTTGAGTAACTCCACTAATTAATGCTTTAGACATTCATCAAGTACCATCTGATGATGTTGGTGCATCAGATCATCCTGTGGGGACAGGATCAGTGCCTGTAGGAGTATCTGGCGTAGAGGAACTGTTTTTAAATACATAAGAAGTTCAATTACCTGCAGCTCCAGTTGCACCAGTAGGTCCTGCTTCCCCATTTTCACCACTAATACATATTGGTGTAGATCAATTTCTAAATAAAGTATCATTAGGATTAATAACTGCTGTTGTCATCCATAAGTATTGAGAGTTACTCTTAGTTGGAGGTGTTAAAGACCATCCCTCTGGAGTTCTTACTGTATTTGATAGACTTGGAGGGGTAATATTACTACTATTTACCGCAAATCTAAACTCAGTAAATTTACCATCTTGAGCAGTTCCGTCCTTACCATTTACAGGTAATACTTCTCCTCATTGAATAACTGTATTTGTTTGCCCATCTACAACTCCTATACATTGCCATCACTGTCCACTACTTAATGGATAATCTTTTCATTGTGATTCTGTAGGAGGTTGAGGAGTATTGAAGTCGGGTTTCTCTGGTTTAGAGTTAGATTGAGCATAAACATAAGTTTTATAATTTGGAGCAGTTCCATTAACTCCGTCAAGAGCATAATAAGCAAATAAAGATGGTTCGCTATAAGACTCTCATCTGCCATTAACATAAACACTAGTACTAACTCATTCCCATCTATGTGTAGAATCTACACCTGTAGGAGCAGACTTTCATAGACCTCACTCTGTATCAGTAGGTAACTCTACATCTTCTCCACTACCAGTTGGAGTTGTTGGCTTAGTTGCTTTGGTAGTTCGAATATATATGTACTTTAAGCCGTCTCCATTAATCCCTGGAGTACCATTAGCTCCATCTTTACCAGGTTTACCGTCTTTACCATTAACTCCGTCTTGCCCTCTTTGCAATTTAAATGAAAACTGAAATTCATTGGAATCACTTAAAGTTACAGCAGCTTCAGGAGTGTCTTCAGTACTAGTAGTACTTAACACTCTTGCAGAAAATGATGGAAGTTCTCCTCCAGAAGTATTTATCGTTTTTCAAATAGTGTCATAATCAGAATTAGACTGTTTTACCAATACCTGGTTTGTACTACCCCCACTTGGCACTCCTTTACCAGGGTTTCCTGGTATTCCTTGTACTCCTGGTTCACCTTGATCTCCTTTAACATTTCCTAAGTCCTTCCATTTTTCATTACAAAAAACTCAAAGATGGCCGTCTTCTAGTTTGAAATCAATATTTAATTGACCTGTTTCAATTGATCCTCCTCCCATTATAAATTCCCAAACAGGAGAGTCATTAATTCCAACAATTAAGTTATTATTAATAACAAGAGATGGTTCATTATCAACAGAGGAAATATGACTTCTTGTACATCTAAGAAGAGCCCCTTTATATGATACAAAATCAATAAAGTCCTCATTGTTAAAGTAGTGAGTTTCTAAGCATCATTCTGTACATCTAAAAGATGTACCTTTATAAAATGAGCGTGAACCCATTGCATTATAATATGTATCCGAAACCATTATTAATTTAGTTTATATATTTATTATA
>ULKJ01005741.1_pt1 | contig 21764 bp, 17 predicted proteins | sample 1951121 | NCBI WGS metagenome assembly ULKJ01 (sample SAMEA4835497, study PRJEB28245) | human gut metagenome | biome: gut microbiome; material: fecal sample | place: Denmark | collected 2008 | reverse complement strand
AGATGGTGCACAATAAGTATAATAATCCTCCCAACCTGTATAGTAGTTGCTTTTAGGAATATTTGTACATACAAGTGGATTATCTTTTGTCTTGAAAGTTCCGTTTTTCTCAAGAAAACATACAGTTTTTTTGCCAGAGTCAGTTTTTTCTTCATATGCTGAGTGCATATTTTTGAGATTACCATTTGAATCGAGCAAGGAACTATATTTGTCAATACCGTTGAGATTTTTATAGTGGCTGTCCGTACTTAAATCTTCGATTTTCGTAAGTTGATTTGGCGTATCCGGATCAAATAAATCAATACCTGTTTGATTTATAGCTTCTGTTTCAATAGGTAAAAAATAGTATCCTTTATTATATACGGCTGCCTCTTTATAGTTAGGATTTTTACATATAATATTATCCTTGGTAAAGTAAATTACTACACCTTTGTCTGTAGCAAAGTCACTACCAGCATATTTTACAGCAGCACCTTTTTGACCGGCTGAGGTTTTACAAGCCATATTACCGCCGATTACAAGAAATTTGCACTCCAAAGTACAGCCATATGATGCATCAGAATTAGGATAGTAACAAATATCCTGTAAGTCTACACCTGTACTTGATTTTACATCAGTACCTGAATAATTACCAAGAAGATAGATACCGTTGTTATATGCAATAGCTCTGCAACGGCTTTCTGAGCTACTTGTGATTTTTACTGCCTTATCAAAAACAAGTGGGAAAAATGATGAAATTGGTGTTTTTTCTGCTTCATTACGAAGAATATATGCCAAACCGCCTTTATCTTCCATACCTTGAATTGTACGGAAATCTCTTTCTTCATTTAAAGTAGATTTAATTTGAGATCTTAAAAGAGAGAAAGCTGTCTGGTCACCGAGCGTAAGGAAACCTGTGCTACTTGCGGCAGGTGGAGTAGAAAATTTCTTTTCAGACATTCTGAGTGATGTGCTTACTTCTTTCTTTTCCCAATGCTGGGTAACTTCAAATTTAGCTGAAATATCACCTGTGTTGCCACCGTTTGTGTTGTTGTACTTGCTTTCTGAACCTACAGCTGTAATAGTATATTCAGTGTCTGAAGTCTTTGTTATTTTAACATAAGCGTTGCCAATAACTGTAAAGTCTGTGCTATCAATAAAATTCTGTGCGTCAGATGCATTTGAAAAATCCTTTACCTGAACATTACCGGATGCATCATAGTAGAAAACATAATATTTTGAATCATCGATATTTGTAGGTAAGTTAAGCTTGCCGTCATTCAAGAAATCCTCAGCTATATCAAGAGCACTTTTTGAGGAAACATATGCCTGACGAGAATTCATTGATGTACCGGTTTCTTTTTGCTGGAGCATTGCAATAGATAAAAAAGAGGTTGTTGTTAAGAAAAGGACTGCAACCAAGGCAATGGCAAGCACCATAGAAAAACCCTTTTTGCTGTTAATCTTTCTCTTCTTTGTAGTGAATTTCTTCATAAAAAAAACTCCTTTCGATTATTGAAATACAATTAGTTAATAACTGAATACATACCGAACATTGCCTGTACGATAGAAATTACAACGAAACCTACGATACCGGCGATAATGATTGTCATTGCAGGTGTCATTGCATCTGTCATACGCTGTGTAGCGTCGGTTGCTTGTTCTTCGTACATATCTGCCATTTTGTTAAGGGAATCGCTGAGCATACCGCTTTCCTCACCGACTCTTATCATTGATACAAAGAGCGGATCGAAAGCTTTTGGATATCTTGAAAGGGAAATATTGATCGGTGTACCGATTCTTACATCTTCAATTACCTGGTTAAGACAGTCGGACATAAATTTGTTGCCTACTACATCTCTTGAAAGTTCAAGTGCGTAAAGAATGTTTACACCGGAAGAAGTAAGTGTTGCCATCATATTTGCAAATCTTGTAAGCTGGTTAAGTCTTAAAACTTCGCCGATAATCGGGATTTTAAGCTGGAATGTTGACCACCACATACAGAATGAATAGTTCTTTTTGTAAAGAATTCTGATTGTAACTACAATTGCAACGATAATAAGAATAATGAGCCAGCCGTAATGAATAAGTACATCTGAAATACCCATTGTAATCTGCGTCATTATCGGAAGTTCGGAGTCAAAACTTTCAAACAATCCTTTAAATGACGGAAGTACAACTACACTCATTACTATGATAAGTCCGATTGTAAGAATGAGGAGGAAGATAGGGTAAATCATTGCACCCTTGATCTTGTTCTTAAGTGTGATTTCCTTTTTGAGAAGACTAACGCACTTATCAAATGCTTCATCAAGTCGACCGTTTGCCTCACCTGTTTGAATAATGTTTACATAAACAGTCGGGAAAGTTTTAAATGAGCTTAGCGACTGCGAAAGAGTAATACCGTTGTAGAGGTTTGCGGTTATTTCCTGTAAAATTCTCAACATATTCTTATCTTTTTCAGTGTCACACATTACGGCCATTGCAACCGAAAGCGAAATACCCGAACGAATCATCAATGCCATCTGGTGCATAAATGTAAGAAGTCGCTTGTTACTGATTTTTAATGTATGCACATCTTTTGAACCGCCAAGATCACGCTGCCAGATCGGAATATCTTCCTGCGAACCTTTTTTTACTTCATTAATGGAAATAGCGATAAGACCACGCTGTTCAAGCTTTCGCTTAACCTCTTCCTTGGTGTTTGCTGTCATACGGTTACGATATTTACGATTTTTTTCGTTTACTGCTACATAAGAAAATTCCATTATTTTTACCTCCTGTTAAGATAAGCGTTTGTGCTGTTTTGCGGGAGATTAGAATACTGTGGCATTGGAGCGGTCAACTGCTGCGGTGTTTGCTGTGGTATTCCCGGTACGCTCGGCTGCGGAGAATTGTTGCCGCCTGTAAGTGCTGCGTTATCAGCCACATCGTAACTGTACTTGTCGGCAGTTTCTTTTGAAATAAGTCCTCTTTTGAGGAGGTTTTCGATACTCAACTTTCTTGTAATCATACCTGTCTGCTGGTTCAAAGAAATCATCTGTTCAATCTGAGGAATCTTATCTTCACGGATAAGGTTAGCGATAGCAGAATTAACAAACATAATTTCAAATGCGCCGATACGACCCGGACGGTCTGATCTTGGAAGCAAACGCTGTGAAATTACTGCCTTAAGTGTGGTTGAAAGCTGGTTGAGTGCCTGTTTCTGCCTTTCAACAGGGAACATATCTATAAGACGGTCGATTGTTTTTGCGGCACTCTCTGTATGAAGTGTTGAAAAAACAAGGTGGCCTGTTTCTGCTGCACGAAGAGCGATTGACATTGACTCAAGGTCACGAATCTCACCCATGAGGATAATATCAGGGTCTTCACGAAGTGCCGATTTAAGTGCTGACGAGTAAGTTTCACTGTCTTGGCCGACTTCTCTCTGGTTAATAATACATTTTGCAGGGGAGTGCATATACTCAACAGGGTCTTCAATTGTGATAATGTGCAGTTCTTCTCGATGGTTAATTTCATTGATAAGAGCTGCAAGTGTTGTTGACTTACCGCTACCGGTAGGACCTGTTACAAGTACAAGACCTTCCTGCAGGTTAAGAATTTTTGCAATAGACCGCGGCAAATTTAAATCGCCGAGTTTTGGAGGATTCAATTTGATTACACGCATTACAAGCGTCGCACCGTGGCGCTGCTTGAATGCATTAACTCTGAATCGTGCGAGGTTTCCAAACTGATAAGCCGAGTCGATATCGCCTGTGTTGCAGAACTTAAGGTAATCGGCAGGCTCAAGAACCTCGTCAATATACTTCATAACTGTGTCCTCGTCAAGAATCTCTGTGCCTTTGTAGTTCATAATTTTACCGTTTTTACGGTAAGAAGGCAAGTTATTGCTCGCAAGGTGAATATCAGACGCACCGTTTTCAACGGCAAATCTGACCATCTCTTCAAATTCCATAAAACTTACTCCTTAATCTTCCTGATAGATTTCTGATACAGTGTCAATGAATGTATCAAATGATATAATACCGTCATACAACAGCTTTTTAAGGTTATCACGAAGTGAAATCATACCCTCTTCTCTTGCTATTGTGTCAATTTCATCTGTGGTTTTACCGAGATGAATGGCATTTTTAATAGATCTTGAAACAGGCATAACCTCGTGAACGGCAATTCTTCCCTTATAACCTATGTTGTTACAAGCAGGGCACTGACCCGGTTTGTAAAGTGTGAGCTGTTTGGTGATAGGGAGTCCGAGAAGTCTAAGCTCGTCATCTGTTGCATCATATGCTTGCTTACACTCCGGGCAAAGTCTTCTTACAAGCTTTTGGGCAATAACGCCGAGCATAGAAGAAGATACCATATAAGGTTCAACACCCATATCAATAAGTCGGACAACCGAGCTGGCTGCGTTATATGTATGGATTGTTGAAAGTACAAGGTGACCTGTGATAGCGGCTCTTGCTGCGATATCTGCGGTTTCCTGGTCACGAATCTCACCGATCATAATAATATCAGGGTCCTGACGGAGGATAGAACGAAGAACGCTTGCAAATGTAAGTCCTGCTTTTTCATTGATATTAACCTGTGTAGCACCCGGCAAAACCATTTCGACAGGGTTTTCAACTGTTACAATGTTTTTGTCTTCGGTGTTAAGAGATGAAAGAGCAGCGTAAAGTGTGGTTGACTTACCTGAACCTGTTGCACCCGAAAGAAGAATGATACCACGGCTTGATGTCAAAAGCTGGTCGAATTTCTCAAGGTTTTCGGGGAGAAAACCGATGTTCTTTTTATCAAGCTTCATACCGAGTGCGGTTGTAATTCTGATTACGATTTTTTCGCCATAAACACAAGGAAGAGAAGATACACGCATATCAATTTTTTGATTATTGATATTATAGTGAATTCTACCGTCCTGCGGAATTCTTTTTTCCGCAATGTTCATACCGCTGATAAATTTAATACGGCTCGTTACAGAGGGAGCAAGCTCCTTGCTTGAGTCCATATATTTAATAAGTTTACCGTCAATACGGAAACGAATTACCAATTTCTTTTCCTGAGGCTCAAGGTGAATATCGGATACACGCTGTCTTACAGCCTCGGCTATCATATTGTTTACAAATTTAATGATAGGCTGATCTTCAATATCCTCTTGATCTTCGGTGGATACTGTGTCCTCAGTTTTTTTCATCTGGCTCTGAACAAATTCCTGAGCCTCGTCTATTACCGCTTCTTTGTCCGACACACTGAAAATTTCGTCAAGTTTGATTTTAAGTTGTGTAGGAGTACATATAGCGGTTTTTATTTTTCTTTTTGTATAGTTGTTGAGAGTATAAATTGCTTTATAATCAAGCGGATTTGTCATGGCAATCAAGAGATAATTGCCTTCAATCGTAAGCGGCATAACGCCGAGGTCTTCCATCATCTGCTCCGGAATGAGCTGGGCTACATCGTCTGATATGTAGTAGGAAGTAAGGTCAACAAGCGGCAAATGCATTTTCTTTGCCATAAGGTCATAAATCTGCTCCTCTGTGACAACGCCTTCTTTTATCAACGCTTGTTCAAGAGTAAGAGTATTGTCTTCCATATAAAGCATTTCAACACGCTTTAATGTTTTTAAACTTACTGTACCGCTTTTAACGAGATAGTCACTCAAGTTAAAAACAGAGTTTTTCATATATGATCATCCTTTCACGGGAATTGACAAGATTAATAGCTAAGGCTGAAAAGACCGAAGTAAAGGTCTAAACCGTAGTTAATTACATTGACTAAGAACAAGCTGCAAAGTGAACCGATGCAGAGAAACGGGCCAAAGGGGAAATAGCTTGAAACTTCGTTTTTTGAAAATATTTTTTTGAAAAGCAAAAATATTATATAAAGGAAAGCTATAAATACGGCGATTAAAAGTCCTGAAAATACCATAGGAAAACCAAGGCAAGCACCAAGTGCAAGCATAAGTTTTACATCGCCGAAGCCCATTCCGTTCTTTTTGAGAATTACAATAGAAAATAAATTTATAAGCATAAGCGAACCGCCGCCGCATACAGCACCAAGCGGAATACTCCACCATTCTTTAATAAAGATTTGCTGCGTGAAAAGGTCGGTTATTGCAAGCGCAACACAAAGCACTGCAAGTGCAATTGTGAATTGGTCGGGAATAATTGTATATTTAAAGTCACTCATAGCTATGAGGAGCATTGTAATCGAAATTAATAAAAAGAAAATCGTGTAATAAGAATAGCCGAAAAACGCAAAGATGCCTAAGTTAAATATAGCAAACAAAGCGGAAGTGTAAATTCCGCTTTGTTTGAAAATATACCTTGTGCCAAAAAGACTTTCGTCCGGCTCTTCATCATAGTCGCACAGCCATTTTGCAGGCACGACATTCATAAGCCTGTATGCGAGCATACAGAGTACAACTGACAGTATTAAAATTACTGCGAGAGTTATATAGGTTGAAATTTGTGAAAAGTCGATTGGAAGTAAATTAGCCATAGTAAAGTCCTTATAATTATGTAGTTGGTTCTGTTGGTGCAGTAGTTGCAACCTGCTTTGTTGAGTCAAAATAGTACAATGTTACATCGAATGAGGTCGAGTAATCACTGCTGTCTTCCATTGGTGACATTATGAGTGAATTAATAAAGTAACAACCCTTTGATTCCTGTTCAAGGTAATGAACAAGTTTGAGTGTGTTCTCTTCTGAGCCGTTGTAGCTGAAAGAAAGATTTGTTTTAAAAAGCGGAACACCGCCCTTTGATGTTCTGCCCTGGTCATCCTGAATACTTTCACCACGGTTAAGTGATGACATATCAATGCCGAGGTCAGCAAAGATAGACTGTAAATCCTCAACAGATGATTTTGCGTCAATATAAAGTGCTTCTTGATTCTCGTTGTACTGCTGAGTCATTTCGTCAATTTTGGCTTCGACACTTGTCTGATTTGCAAGTACATCGTCGCAGTCGGCAATTTGAGCTGAAATTGTAGCATGATCTTCATTGTATTTTGGAAGCTTTGTAATAGTTGGTACTACAAGTGCAACCAATATAATTACAAAAACAATGAGAAGTACTAAAAAGGCGATAATTGAACCCGGAATTTTATTTTTCTTCATTATTTTTCCCTCCCTTAATTTTCAGCATTGCTGTTATTGGTTGATTCATTAGCAGCGTTTCTTGCTTCAACAGTTGTTTTGTCTGTTGTAATTTGTGCAGAAAGCTGATAAAGACCTGAATCCGGATCATCTGAAACCGAGAAGGTTTCATTCATTATAAAATATCCGTCCTCTTTGATGCTGTTCTGTAAATCAATAAAGGCAGGGAAGTCTTTGATTGTACCGTTGATCGGAATAGAGTAGCTTTCATCACCGTCAGTAGTATGAGTAATATTGTAACTGCCAAAGCTTTTCATTTTCTTAACAACCTGTGTGTCAAGCTGATTAATTACATCTTCGCAATAAAGCTGTGTTCTCGGTAAAAGCTCGGCATCCTGTGACTGATTTTCCAAAGACTGGGTAATGTCATTTCTTTGTTGAATAAGAGTTTTTGCATAGTCGTACTTTGTATCGTTATAAATTATATCATCTACAACGCTTCTGCCAAAGTAGAAACCAAAGAAAGCAAGTCCCGCAACACAGAGTATGCCAAGACCGACACAACCGACTTTTGCAGCCTTTGCACTGTCATCAAGTGTTTTAGCCTGTTGAGCCTTTAGTCCGTAAATAAGGTTGTTCTCAAATACTGTACCGCAGTTCATAAGTTCGTTCATAAGGAAGTATGAACCGTTTTTGTAGAAGTCATCTCTTGCTTTAAGTGACGGTTCCGGAACTACAGAGCCTGTATTGAATGTATCAGATACAAGCATAACCTCGCCTGCAAGTCCAAAACTTACAAAATAGTTGCGGATGTGAGGAATGTAAGCCAAGAAGTCACTTAAGAATATCTGGTCAATGCTGATGTTGAGCGACATTGTAACAAGGCGAACATTGCGGACGATATCATCTATAAGGTTTTCTGCAATATCGTCAATCTTTCTTTTTGAAGACGCATTTCTGCATTCATTTTTAAATCCGTATCCGGCAGTACGCAGGTAATCAATAGCGGCAGCCGTGCTTAAATCTCTGTCTTCTTCAATTACCTGTAAAATTTCATCTACAGGGGATGTAAATTCGTGACAGTAGAGAGGCACACCGTTTTTGGCGATAAAAACTCTGACTGCTGAATAGTCCATACTGATGAGAGCTACGGTTTTGTTAAAGCTGTAGATTGTCTTTTGAGCAGCATAAATCATTGCCGCCTCTGACGGAATAATCTGGATAAGATTAAGTGAGAAAGACTTAAATCCTGCAACAAGGTCATCCGCAAGTGCTTTCGGCATTGCAAAAGCCTTAGATGTGATTTCTTCGCTGACTTCTTTTGTTTTGTATGTAGAGTAATCTTTGTAGATTACCGAGAAGTCGGAAACCGCCTCGCCGACAAAATCTCTGATTCTGTCAATTGCAAGTCCTTCAATTATTCTTTTGGCACCTCTGATATGCTGATACTCCTGACAGGTAAGGTCGTAGCTTTCTACCATAAGAATAACATCACGAACCTCACTGTGGTTCATTGTGCTTAGTCCGTCTTTTACAAGGCGGGCGAGTAAAGCAGGGTCTTCCCATACGGAGCTTTTGTCTTTTAATACAGCCTTGTCAACAGGAATAATAAGAGGGGAGGAGAAAGAGTAGGCTTTCTTTTCGTTAGGGTCAGCCTGTTTCTTACTGTTACCTTTATTTGCAGTGCCGTTAGCAGCTGCCTCGCCTACAGTTTCGCAGGCTGTTATGCAAAGGTATCTTTTGGCAATCTGCACCAGTACATAATTCATATTTAATACACCACCTGAAATTTTATGCTTGTTTAAGCTTATCAAAACCGTTAAAAAATTTTAAACTGATTTGATTATAAAATTACTTTAAAGAATAAATTAAAATAATTTTATAATCAAACAGGGCAAATCAGGGCATATCCCATAAAAGTTATTAACAATACACAAAAATTGAGTTTAATACACCGAAAAACCTATATATATTTCAAAAGGCTCGCACTCGGCGAGCCTTTTGCTTGTATGTTGTCGGTCATCAGCAAAACCGAGATTGCATATTTTTTATCAAAATTAGAATAAATCTGAAACTGTAGCTGTACTTAAAAGAGCATTAGCTGCAGCTGTTGGTGAACCACCCATTTCTACTTCTGAATCAAGGTTATCGCCAGAATCATTTACCCAATAGCATTTATCATCTGTTGCATCCCAAACGAGTGTATAATCTGTACCGCCAATTGTTCTTGAATCTGCTGTTGTATCAACACCAATGCTCTGAAGTGACTTTTTGGAAATTACAGTTTCTACTGTTGTTGCTGCAGCATCAGTATAAACAGATGTATCTTTAGCAACGATCTGAGCGTGAGCCTCTTTAAGAGCAAGCTCAAGTGTCTGTGCGTCTGAAAGTGCAGTACTTCTCTGTGATGATGCGATTGTTGAAGATACAACCGGAATAGCGATTGCTGCGAGAATTGCAAGGATTGCAATTACTACTACGAGCTCTACGAGTGTAAAGCCTTTTTTGCTGTTCTTCTTAACTTCTTCGATTTTTGCAGTTTTTACTGCCTGAATTTTGTTCATTGTTTTTACCTCTCTTTAATAATAATTTGTGAGCCGTTTTGTGGAAACCGCAACGACGGTTGCTGATAGGATTTTGCGTTACCGTTCCCTTGAAACAAGTTTATTATATAACATTTTTGCAAGTCTTGCAATATATTTTTACCAAAAAAAGTTAAAAAACGCATTTTTATAACATTGCACAAACTTTACTGCGTTAAATTGTTAAATGTGCCGTTAATTTTTTCTGTTTGAAAGATTTAGCGTTGTAATATTTCCGTCTTTTATACACCCGTTTGCTTGGTCGTAAAGAGCAATAGCCTCATCGGGTAATTTTGTACCGTCAATGGTTTTGTCGCTTGCATCAAATTTGCCGTCATTATTTGAATCAACTGCAAAATACACCTTGCTTTTACAGATAACAGGATAATACGGTGTGCCAAAAAGAAGTTCGGGCTGAATAATATGCTCAAGTTTATTAGCGGCTATAACTTCAGAAATTTGTATAGTATTTGTACTTGCATGGATATATTTTGTGTTATCTGCACCCGCAACAGCCGCATCGGCTTCTTTAAAGGCATATTCTATAGTGCTTGCGTTGGTTTTTGCTCTGCTTACTATAGATGACTTAGTAGTAGATGCAACTATTGGTATAGCTATAGCTGCGAGAATAGCTATTATGGCAATTACCACTACAAGTTCTACCAATGTAAAGCCTTTTTTGCTTTTGATTTTTTTTGCAAGAACTAATGATTTAAATCGCACGCTAGTGCGTGAATTTGGTGTTCTTTTTTCTTTCATTTTTTCTCCCTCATTCAAAATATAATATTTTGCAAAATATTATTACAACAAATATTGTACACCGAAAGTAAAAATAATGCAAGTGCATTTTTATAGTTTTTATGCCGTTTTTTTTATTAATTTGTTGAAAATAATAATACCCTTGATTTATAAAAAAACAGTACCGATTGTAAAACTTTTTTAATAATTTTGTTGATATATTGCTTAAAAGACAGTTTAATTTAATTATATATTAAACACGGATTTTCGTAAAAATTCTCTATACTATTTATATAGGGATTTTTTTAACGGTTAAATAACAGTTAAATTTTCGTTTTATCATTTACAAAACCGAACATATGTGGTATGATGTTAAATGTTAAATTATGTATTTTTATCGGAGGATTTTACTATGGACGCTTATAAAAAGGAATTTATTGAATTTATGGTTGATTGCCAGGTGCTTAAATTTGGCGATTTCGTAACAAAAAGCGGCAGAAAGACACCTTTCTTTGTAAACACAGGCTTTTACAGAACAGGCGCACAGCTTAGAAAGCTCGGCGGCTACTATGCAGAGGCTATCAAAGAGAAATTCGGTCTTGATTTTGATGTTCTCTTCGGACCTGCATACAAGGGTATTCCGCTTTCTGTTGCGGCTGCTGTTGCAATCAGCGAAAAGTACGATACAGATATTCGCTACTGCTCAAACCGTAAAGAGGTTAAGGACCACGGCGATAAGGGTATTTTACTCGGCAGTCCTATAAATGACGGCGACAAGGTAGTTATTATCGAAGATGTTACTACAGCCGGTACTTCTATCGAGGAAACTCTCCCGATTATCAAGGCGCAGGGCAATGTTGACCCTATCGGTCTTGTTGTATCCGTTGACAGAATGGAGAGAGGCAAGGGTACAAAGAGTGCGCTTTCTGAAATTGAAGAGAAATACGGCTTAAAAACAACCGCAATCGTTACCATGGCAGAGGTTGTTGAGCACCTTTACAATAAGGAATACAAGGGCAAAGTTATTATTGACGACAAGCTTAAGGCTGCAATTGACGCATACTATGAGCAGTACGGTGTAAAAGAATAATTACTTAACAGAAATTTAATCAGAGGTGAATGGCGTGGCAAATGAGCATACAGGACACCGTGACCGTGTTCGCAAAAAGTTTCTTGAAAACGGATTTGACGGCTTTGAGCCGCACGAGGTGCTTGAAATGTGCCTTTTCTATGCCATTCCCAGAAAAGATACAAATGCGCTTGCACACCGTTTGCTCGACAGGTATTTAACCGTTGCGGGTGTGTGCGACGCACCTGTTGACGAGCTTATGCGTGAATTTTCACTTTCGCAGTCTTGTGCGGTTTTTCTGAAAATGCTTCCCGAGTTTTCGAGAGTGTATAAAGAATCAAAAACGGAAAATCATAATGTCATCGAGCTTGAACATCTCGGAGAAATGTTTATAAATAAGTTTATAGGCAGAACAAACGAGGCAGTTGCGCTTATGCTCGGAGATGCAAAGGGCAGAATGATTTTCTTTGACATTATTGCCAAAGGTTCGCTAAGTTCGTCGGATGTTCCGCTTAGGAAAATCGTTGACCTTGCGCTAAGGCACAACGCAAAGACCGCTTTTTTAGGACACAATCATCCGAGCGGCTCGGCATTGCCCTCGCAAAGCGATCTGACTTCTACAAAAATCATAAGACGAACTCTTGACAGCATAGGAGTAAGCCTTGTTGACCATTATATTGTGACGGAGTTTGACTATGTTTCCCTGCGTGAAAGTGAAATGTCGGGAAGTATTTTTTTATTGTAATAAGGTTTGATTTTATGGAATTTAAACTGAAATCTAAATATAAGCCTACGGGTGACCAACCTGTTGCGATTGACAAGCTTGTAAACAGCATTGAGTCGGGCAACAGAGAGCAGACTTTGCTCGGCGTAACGGGTTCGGGTAAAACATTTACTATGGCTAATATAATAGAAAGAACGCAAAGACCTACCCTGGTGCTTGCGCACAACAAAACTCTTGCGGCACAGCTTTGCAGCGAGTTTAAGGAGTTTTTCCCCGACAATGCGGTAGAATACTTTGTGTCTTATTACGATTACTATCAGCCGGAGGCATACATTGCCAACACGGATACTTATATAGAAAAGGACAGCGCTGTAAATGACGAAATAGACAAACTCAGGCACAGCGCTACTCTTGCGCTTTCTGAAAGACGAGATGTAATTATAGTTGCTTCGGTTTCCTGTATTTACAGCTTGGGCGACCCTATTGATTACCGAAATATGGTAATATCTTTACGCCCCGGTATGGAAAAAAGCCGAGATGACCTTGTGAAAAAACTCGTTGAACTGCAATATGAGCGCAACGATGTTAATTTTATAAGAAATAAGTTCAGAGTAAGGGGAGATGTGGTGGAGATTTTCCCTGCCGCATCTAACGATTCTATAATAAGAGTAGAATTTTTCGGCGATGAAATTGACCGTATATCCGAGATTAACCCACTTACGGGAGAACTAAAGGCGGTTTTGCGTCATGCGGCAATTTATCCTGCGTCACACTACATTGTTTCTAAGGATAAAATGGCAACCGCACTCAAAGAAATTGACCGTGAACTTGAAGAAAGACTTGCGTATTTTCGTGAGAACGGAAAATTGCTTGAGGCACAGAGAATTGAACAGCGCACACGCTATGATATGGAGATGCTGCAGGAGATTGGCTTTTGTACGGGCATTGAGAACTATTCGAGAATTTTGTCGGGCAGAAAACCCGGTTCTTCGCCGTTTACTTTGCTTGACTATTTTCCCGAGGATTTTCTGTTGTTTGTTGATGAGTCGCATGTCACTTTGCCGCAGGTAAGAGGAATGTACGCAGGCGACCATGCACGAAAGAAAAATCTTATTGATTACGGTTTCCGCCTGCCGTCTGCATTTGACAACAGACCGCTTAATTTTGACGAATTTTACGACAGAATAAATCAGGTTGTGTTTGTAAGTGCAACTCCGGGCGACCTTGAACTTGAAAAATCACAGACAATAGCAGAGCAGATTATCAGACCTACAGGACTTCTTGACCCTGAAATTTCGGTAAGACCTACCGAGGGACAGCTTGATGATTTGGTTTCTGAAATTAATATAAGGGTGAGCAAAAAGCAGAGAGTGCTTATTACCACTCTTACCAAGAAAATGGCGGAGGATTTGACAGCATACCTTGAAACAATGGGTATCAAGGTGCGCTATATGCACCACGATATAGACACCGTAGAGCGTATGGAAATTGTCAGAGATTTGCGCCTCGGCGAATTTGATGTGCTTGTCGGAATCAACCTTTTGCGAGAAGGTCTTGATATTCCGGAAGTATCGCTGGTTGCCGTGCTTGACGCCGACAAAGAGGGATTTTTGCGCAGTGAGCGTTCACTTATCCAGATTTGCGGCCGTGCCGCACGAAACAGCGAGGGCACTGTAATAATGTATGCCGACAGTGTAACCGATTCTATGCGCAAGGCGATTACCGAAACCGAACGCAGAAGAAAAATTCAGCAGGCATACAACAAGGAACACGGCATTACGCCGACCACTATTGTTAAAAAAGTCAGTGAAATTCTTGAAATTTCTACACATACAGATGATGAATTTAAATCGGCTAAAAAGCTGAACAAGGCTCAAAAGCAACAGCTTATCGAGAGCCTTACTAAGGAAATGAAAGCTGCCGCAAAGCTGCTTGAATTTGAACACGCCGCATATCTGCGTGACAAAATCAAAAAGCTCCGTGGCGATAAATGAGGATTGATTAAATGGCTAAAACCAAAGCAGTTGAATACGGTGATTCAAGTATTTCTGCCCTTAAAGGCGCAGACAGAGTACGAAAAAGGCCTGCAGTTATTTTTGGCTCTGACGGTATTGACGGCTGTCAACATTCAGTTTTTGAAATTCTTTCTAACTCTATTGACGAGGCAAGAGAGGGCTACGGCAAAAAAATTACCGTAACAAGGTTTTCCGACGGTTCTATCGAGGTAGAAGACCACGGCAGAGGTATTCCCGTTGACTTTAACGAAAAAGAAAATGAGTTTAACTGGAAACTTGTATTCTGCGAAATGTACGCAGGCGGTAAATATAACAACAATGAGGGAGAAAGCTATGAGTTTTCGCTCGGTATGAACGGTCTCGGACTTTGCTCAACACAGTACAGCTCCGAATATATGGATGTTGATATTCGCCGTGGCGGTACCCGCTATACCCTGCATTTTGAAAAGGGCGAGAATGTCGGCGGCTTGAAAAAAGAGCCGTACAATAAAAAGGATACAGGCACAAAAATCCGTTGGAAACCTGACCTTGAGGTATTTACCGATATAGACATTCAGCCTGAATATTTCCTTGACATAATGAAAAGACAGGCTATTGTCAATGCGGGCGTTGAATTTGTGTTCAGAAATCAGAACGGTAAGAGCTTTGACACCACAACTTATTGCTATGTAAACGGTATTGAGGATCATGTTGCGGAGGTCATCGGCGAAAACGGTTTTACTTCGGTTCAGCATTGGACAACGGAGGTAAAAACCCGTGACCGTGACGATAAGCCTGAATATAAATGTAAAATTGATGTTGCGGTTGCTTTTTCAAATCAGACAAGACTTACCGAGTATTACCACAACTCAAGCTGGCTTGAGCACGGCGGTGCTCCTGATAAAGCGGTGAGAACTGCTTTTCTTTATCAGATAGACAATTACTTAAAGACAAACAATAAATACAATAAATCGGAAAACAAGATAAAATTTGATGATATTGAAGACTGCCTTGTGTGTGTAATTTCTTCGTTTTCGAGCGTATCTTCGTATGAAAACCAGACTAAAAAGTCAGTTACCAACAAGGGTATTCAGGACGCAATGACTGCTTTCTTAAAGCAGAGCCTTGAAGTTTATTTTATCGAAAATCCGCTTGAGGCAGACAAAATCGCACAGCAGGTGCTTGTAAACAAGCGCAGCAGAGAGAATGCCGAAAAAACAAGACTTAACATAAAGAAAAAGCTTTCGGGCAGTCTTGATATGACAAACCGTGTAGCTAAGTTTGTTGACTGCCGCAGCAAAAATGCCGAGGAAAGAGAGCTTTTTATAGTAGAGGGTGACTCTGCTCTCGGTGCTTGTAAGCAGGCAAGAAACCCTGATTTTCAGGCGATTATGCCAATCAGAGGTAAAATACTTAACTGTCTTAAGGCTGATTATGACAAAATTTTTAAGAGCGAAATAATTACGGATTTGCTTAGAGTGCTCGGCTGCGGTGTTGAGGTAAAGTCAAAGGCCAATAAAAACTTGAGCGAATTTGACCTTAACGCACTGCGTTGGAATAAAGTTATTCTCTGTACCGATGCCGATGTTGACGGATTTCAGATCAGAACGCTGCTTTTGACAATGCTGTACAGACTTACTCCTACGCTAATAAACGAGGGAAAAGTCTTTATTGCGGAATCACCGCTTTATGAGATTACAGCTAAAAATGATGTGTATTTTGCGTATGACGAGGCGGAAAAAGATAAGTTTATTGCGGAAATCGGCAAAGAGAAGTTCACAATTCAGCGCTCAAAAGGTCTTGGTGAAAACGAGCCTGATATGATGAACCTTACAACTATGAATCCTGCTACTCGCAGACTTATAAAGGTTATGCCGACAGACGCTGAAAAAACAGCGGAAATTTTTGATATTCTGCTCGGTGACAATCTTCAGGGCAGAAAAGATTACATTGTGGCTCATGGTAATGAGTACATTGACAATCTTGATGTAAGCTGACGGGAGGTGCGAATTTATGGCAAAAAGAAGAAGAACACAGCCTGCCGCAACGGGAAAAACACACGGTGTTATCAACGGTGCGGGTGAAGTTGTAGAACAGAACATTGACTCTACAATCAGAGAAAACTATATGCCTTACGCAATGAGCGTTATTCTTTCCCGTGCTATTCCGGAGATTGACGGATTTAAACCGTCGCACAGAAAGCTGCTTTATACAATGTATAAAATGGGACTTTTAAGCGGTGCAAGAACAAAATCAGCCAATATTGTAGGCGCAACAATGAAACTCAATCCGCACGGCGATTCGGCAATTTATGACACTATGGTGCGACTTTCGAGAGGCTACGAAGCGCTTTTACATCCTTATGTGGATTCAAAGGGTAACTTTGGTAAATTCTACAGCCGTGATATGGCATGGGCGGCATCAAGATATACAGAGGCAAAACTTGACAAAATCTGTAACGAGCTTTTTCGTGATATAGATAAAGATACCGTAGACTTTGTTGATAACTACGATAATACAATGAAAGAGCCGTCACTTTTGCCGGTTGCTTTTCCGTCTGTACTTGTAAATACAAACACAGGTATTGCGGTAGGTATGGCGTCAAATATCTGTTCTTTCAATTTAAAAGAAATTTGCGAAACCACGGCGGCGCTTATTCGTGACCCGAACCACGATGTTATGCAGACATTGCCTGCACCTGATTTTATCGGCGGCTGTCAGATTATTTATGACGAAAACGCCTTAAGACAGGTTTATGAAACGGGTAAGGGCGGAATAAAACTAAGGGCAAGGTACCGGTACGATAAATCGGCAAACTGTATTGATGTACTTTCAATTCCGAGCACAACCACTTGCGAAGTTATTATTGAAAAGATTATTGACCTTGTAAAAGCAGGAAAAATAAAGGATATTGCCGATGTTCGAGATGAAACGGGTATTGACGGTCTTAAGATAACGATTGACCTTAAGCGCGGTGTTGATCCCGACCGACTTATGGCAAAACTTTACCGTTTTACAACGCTTGAAGATTCATTCTCGTGCAACTTTAATGTGCTTATCGGCGGTGTGCCGAGGGTGCTCGGTGTTAAGGATTTGCTTGAAGAATGGATTGCATTCAGAATTGAATGTGTAAGACGAAGAACATATTTTGACAGAAACAAAAAAGCCGAAAAACTCCACCTTTTAAAGGGTCTTGAGGCTATTTTGCTTGATATTGACAAAGCGGTTAAAATTGTAAGAGAAACAGATGAAGAGGCAGAGGTTGTACCAAACCTTATGATCGGATTTGGTATTGACGAGGTTCAGGCAGAGTATGTTGCAGAAATAAAACTTCGTCATCTGAACCGTGAATATATTTTAAAGCGTACGGCAGAAATTGAGGCACTTGAAAAGGAAATTTCCGAACTTGACGAAATTCTCAAGAGCAAGACAAGAATTAAAACCATAATTGTAAAGGAGCTCAAAGAGATTGCCGAAAAATACGGTCAGCCACGAAAGAGTATTATAATTTACGAAGATATCGTAAGTTATACGGAGGAAAAGGACGATGTTCCTGATTACCCCGTAAATCTTTTCTTTACAAAGGAAGGCTATTTCAAGAAGATTACTCCGCAGTCGCTTAGAATGAGCAGCAACCATAAGCTCAAAGACGGAGATGAAATTGTCCAGAATTGTGAGTTCTCAAACAACGGTGAATTGCTGTTCTTTACCGACAAATGTCAGGTTTATAAGGCAAAGGCGGCGGATTTCACCGATACAAAGGCAAGCGCTCTCGGCGAGTATGTACCGGCAAAGTTGGGTATGGACGAGGGCGAAAACGCAGTGTATATGGTAGCCACAAAGGATTACAAGGGAATGCTGCTGTTTGCTTTTGAAAACGGCAAGCTCGCTAAAGTTCCGCTTGAGGCTTATCAAACAAAGACAAACCGTAAAAAACTTACGGGTGCTTATTCCGATAAATCGCCGCTTGCGGGAATGGTATTCTTTACAGAGGATAAAGAATTTTTGTTGAAAGCGTCATCAGGCAGAATGTTGCTTATTCATTCGGGTGCAATTAATCTGAAAACAACCCGTTCGACACAGGGCGTGGCGGTTATGAAACTCAAAAAAGGTCACAGACTGTTTGAAATTTCGGAGTATGTTGAGGGAACATTTGCAAAGCCGCAGAGATACAGAACGAAAACACTTCCTACTCTCGGCGCTATGCCTGCAAATGAAGATTCAACCGACGAACAGCTTACGCTGATTTAACTGTATATTTCACCTTTGGAAATATACCGAAAAAATTTAATTTTTTTCAAAAAAATCTTGCAAAATCTATAATTTTATGTTAATATAAATTAGTTAGTTTTTGTATTTGGAACTTATTATACATTTATATTACAGAAAGGAACGGTATAATATGGGCGTTTGGGGTATTGTTCTTGGTTCAGTGCTTATCGTAGCAGCCATTGCAATTATCATCGTAATTATTCTTCAGCAGGGCAACCAGCAGGGTATCGGTGTTGTTTCCGGTGCTGCTGACTCTTATTTCTCAAAAAATAAGGCTCGCTCGATTGATGCAAAACTTGCTCGTTTTACAAAGTTTTTTGCAGCAATTTTCGTAATTATCGTAATTGCACTTAATGTACTTGCTTATTTTGTCGGAAAAAGTTTCTGATTAAGCTTGTAATATTTTTAAAATTTCAAACATAATTATAGACCGTAGGTTAGTCCTGCGGTCTATTTTTATTTTTATGGTTTAGCAAATTGATTTGCACATTAATTATAAGAGTTTGGTCGACCTTTAAAAAGGCTTGACCTAAATTTTTAAATTATTTTGCCTAACATTTAGAGCAAAACCAATTTATCCTACATATATAAAAGACTTTGTTTTACAGTATTGTTTATGCTAAAGGAGCTGTTAATTATGCCTTTGTGGGGAATAGGATTAATGTTTTTCGGTGCATTTTTGCTGTTTGCATTTGCTCATTACATAAGTAAAAGCAGACATCCGTTTAAAAGAAGCCTGCTTTCAATGGCTATAGGAATTTTAACGCTGATTGCGGTAAATCTGACAGGCTCTTTTACAGGTGTGTACCTGCCTGTAAGCCTTGTGTCGGTGTGTTGTGCCGCATTTGGCGGAGTGCCCGGAGTAACGCTGATGCTTGGATTAAATTTATTTTTTTAAATCAATTTCTGTTTGTTTTATTTTTATCCAAAAGCCTTGCAAAATCAATTAGCAAGGCTTTTTCTGCATTAAGGTATTTATTTTCAAAGAAAACGGCTCATTTGATGATAAGGACTTAAAAATGGCTGATTTAAACAAAGACGGTATTATTGATGTGAGAGATGTTACCGAGTTGCAAAAAAATATTTCAAAATAAAAATATTTTAATCGCTTGATTTCATTATATTTTAAGTGCTTTTTATAGAATAATCGATATAACAAAATACCGACTCGCATTAAAATTGCAAGTCGGTATCTTGTTTCTTAATATTAATCTTATCAATTGCTTTTATAATCATAAAAGACTTTCGAGTGCTTCGCCCACGCTTTCTTTGTTTTGTGTGAGCATGGCGAGGATTACTTTATAAAAAGTTGTTGGGCTTTCGTAAAAATTCTTTTTGATTATTTGTGCCTGCGGCATATCCGGAGCAAAAATCGAAAAACTCAGCAAATCAAGATTTCCTCCCGAAATTTTGCAGTTTACATTGTAACCCATATCGGTTTTAACGATTTCTACGCTGTTTTCACGCTCTTTTTTCTTTTGTGCAAGCAGGTTTATTGCGCAGTCATACGCTTTTTCTTTTACGGTGTAGGCAAGTATGGTGTCGAGCTGATTTGCAATCATAACTCCGTTTTCGCTGACGGTATATGTCTTTATATCTCCGTCGGAGCCTTCTTCAATTATATTTCCTTTTTCAATAAGATCGTCAAAGCATGAACTTGTTTCAAAGTAATTTGCAAGGCTTTCCTCACATATTGAGTCAACAATAATTTCTTTGCTGACGGGTTCTTTAATTGAATTTAAAAGATAGCATATAAGAATACGGATTTCGTATTTGCTCCTCATTCCGCCCGGGACAATACCCTCGTCAAATGTATCAAAAGCCATAGTTTCACCTAATTTCAGTTTAATTTATTTAATTATATCATATAAAAATATAAATGTGTAGAGAAATTTTATAATAACCGAAAAAATATTCCGATATGTATTGCTTTTGCGGTTAATTATGTTTTAATTTAACAGTAATTAAGGCTGAATTTTCATATTTAAAAAATGCCGATGTGGAGAAAATATTATAAATAAACACACATAAAATTTCGCAAATAAAAATATTTTAATAATATAGTAACCTAAATGTTAAAAATATTTTGAAAATTATAGTATAAATTGAAAAAAATAATTGACTGTATATTGTTCTTATGGTAGAATGTTGTTGTGAAAGGAGATGTGAATATGGAAGAGTATATGCCTTTTGTCTGGATTGGTATTGCAGTGGTTATGGCTGTGGGAGAGGCCGCACCAAATCAGCTTGTGTCTATCTGGTTTGTTGTGGGTGCGCTTTGCGCTGCCGTATCATCGCTTATAACTTCCTCTGTACTTGTTCAGGTAATTGTTTTTATAGTAATTGCGTTCGGTACGCTTATCGCCACAAAGCCGATTGTTGATAAGTATAAAAAGAACCATAAAGATGTAAAAACAAATTCCGACAGACTTGTCGGACAAATTGGTGTAATGCTTACCGATATTGACTCTTTGGAAACAGTAGGTCGGGTAAAGGTGAGCGGAGAAGTATGGACCGCAAAGCTAAAAAATCCTACACCTGTAAAAAAAGACGATAAAGTCAAAATTCTTGCCATTGAGGGTGTAAAAATGATAGTTGAACCTTGGCAGGGAGAATAATTATTGAATGGAGAAATCAGAATGGGACCGTTAATTGTAATTGCAATTATTTTATTAATCATTTTAATTGCTATAATCAGCAATGTTAAAATCGTACCGCAGGCGCACGCTTATGTAGTTGAAAGACTCGGTGCTTATCACTCAACTTGGGGTACGGGCTTGCATGTAAAAATTCCTTTTATCGACAAAGTTTCAAGAAAAGTATCTTTAAAAGAGCAGGTAGTTGACTTCCCGCCTCAGCCTGTTATCACAAGAGATAATGTTACTATGCAGATTGATACCGTAGTTTATTTTGAAATTACAGACCCTAAACTTTACAGCTACGGTGTTGAGCGTCCGCTTAACGCTATTGAAAATCTTACAGCAACCACACTTCGTAACATAATTGGTGAACTCGAACTCGACAGCACACTTACTTCCCGTGACACAATCAACGATAAAATCAGAATTATCCTTGATGAGGCTACAGACGCATGGGGTATCAGAGTAAAGCGTGTTGAGCTTAAGAACATTCTTCCGCCTCGTGAAATTCAGGACGCAATGGAAAAGCAGATGAAGGCAGAGCGTGAAAGAAGAGCTAAGATTCTTGACGCCGAAGGTGAAAAGCGCAGTCAGATTCTTATTGCGGAAGGTCTTAAAGAGTCTGCTATTCTAAAAGCTGACGCTGTTAAGGAACAGAAAATCAGAGAGGCTGCCGGTGA
>ULKJ01001522.1_pt1 | contig 23485 bp, 19 predicted proteins | sample 1951121 | NCBI WGS metagenome assembly ULKJ01 (sample SAMEA4835497, study PRJEB28245) | human gut metagenome | biome: gut microbiome; material: fecal sample | place: Denmark | collected 2008 | reverse complement strand
TATCGCCGCGGCAGGCACAATGATCGCCGCAACAGGCATCGACGTGCCGGGCTTGATTGCATTCATCGCATTCAACATGCTCACGATTCCGTGCTTTGCAGCCGTTGCAACCGCAAAGGCAGAACTTCCGACAAAGAAGTCTTACAAATTGACCTTGCTCTTCTGGGTAGGCACAAGCTACGTCGTGTCCATGATGATTTATCTCATCGGCGCATGGTGGTGGACGGTGTTCATCTTTGCGGCAATCTGGGCGGCAATCATCACGCTCATCGTGCTTGACAACAAGGGTAAGATCGACGTCAAGAAGTTCTTTGGCGACCTCGGCGCAAAACTCAAAATCAAAAAGAACGCATAAGTCGCGCAAAATGCGCAATACGGTCTTTGCGTGAAAAGAGCGATATATGACAAACGTAGTTTTCAATTCTATATTGTCGGCAATGCACCCGATCGGAATCGTCACCATCGTCGTGGCGGTTGCGATTGTGGCGGGCGTCATCGTCGCGTCAATCGTGAGAAAAGCAAAGGGTAAGCCCTCGCTCGGAAGCGATTGCGCGGGATGCTCGCATGCAGGGCAGTGCAACGGACATTGTTGCTCGCAAGACAAGGACGTCGATTGGACGGAACTCGTCAAAAAGCGTAAGGCGGAACTCGAAGCCGAGCGCGAAAAAGACTCGCAACAAAACAATGATTCACAACCTACCGACAACGATTAGTTCAACTTCGCATTGATATTGAATAATGATAACCCAAATTCAATGCAAAATCACAAGATGTGTTGTAGCAATACGACAATCTATATTCTCTCTCAAAAGCAAGGGAAGCGAAATCGCTTCATTTGCTTTTACGTTTGGTGAATTATACTTTCAAGTGCAACACCTAAACAAAAAAAACGAACTCAAAAGGTTCGTTTTTTTAGGCGATGGTGCGGACAACAGGACTTGTAGCGAGGTACGAGCGTAATAGCGGAGCATGCAAATTTATTTGCGTAAGCGGAGCGTCAGCTGCATGAAAAGCAGGTTGCAAACATCGTTTGCCGACAATGCACGACATTGTTGCAAGTCCGATGTCAAAACAGAGAATAAAAAAACGAACTCAAAAGGTTCGTTTTTTTAGGCGATGGTGCGGACAACAGGACTTGAACCTGCATGAACTAGTGCTCACAAGAACCTGAATCTTGCGCGTCTGCCAATTCCGCCATGTCCGCAAATTTCTGTTGATTTTTACACGGAGCGGATCTCCGAGGGCGGACGCAATTTGTGACGCATGCGTCGTATCGCCAAAGCGTCAATAAGCATTTTAGCGTATAGACGCTTCAATGTCAATCTATTGGCGGAAAATGAAAATACGGAATAAAAAAAGAGCGACAATAACTAGCGTTATAAACGCCGTGGCTACTGATTACGGATTGTCGAAACTTAATTCGCTATTCATCCAACGCTCAAATATATTATATTCGAATCTGTATATTTGTCAATACGGTACAAAAAACGGCAAATAAAAAAAGAGAGAAACGACTTATTGCCACAGAACGAAGCGTCCAAGTTATTACAGCGTGCAATTTGAGTACAAATTGTTTTCCGCAAACTCTCTTTCGCAAATAATTTAGCACTACTTTATACAAAAGTCAACAAAATCGTTTTGATATGCTATAATGTCTTTGAAAATCGATTATGTAGGTGATTGTTATGATTTTGTCTGTCGGAGAAATACTTGCCGATATGATCGGGCAAAAGGTGAACGGCGTGACCACGTTCAAGGCATTCTGCGGCGGTGCTCCGTTCAATCTTGCCGTAAACGCAAAGCAAAGCGGTGCAAAGGTCGGCTTTGTCGGACGAGTGGGTAATGACGTCATAGGCAGATTTGTGCTCTGCGAGGCGCAAAAGGCGCATTTGGAGCGGTTAGATATCCAAATAGATGCCGAACGCAACACCACGATTGCATTTGTTACGCTCACGGACGGCGAGCGCGATTTTGCTTTCAACCGTCACGATACGGCGGACTTCAATATCGATTTTGACGATATAGATTTTGAGAGTTACGAGAATTTGGAGATTGTGCATCTCGGCTCGCTTATGTTGTCCGAACAAAAGGGCAGAGAGTTTGCCGAAAAAATTGCAAACAAGGCGAGCGAACTCGGTGCAAAACTCAGTTTCGATATGAATTTCCGCAAAGATATTTATAAGAATTTCGAGGACGCAAAAAGGGCGTATGCGCCGTTTGTCGAGTGTGCGGATATAATCAAATTCTCGGATGACGAACTTACCGACTACACGGGCATAAGCGATATGGACGAGGCGGCAAAATCCGTTTTGAAGAAGGACAAGTTGCTGCTTGTAACTCTCGGCAAGAGCGGAAGCGCATACTATTACAACGATTTGAAAGGAATTGTGCCGAGCATAAGCGGAGTAAAGTGTGTAGACACAACGGGCGCCGGAGATGCGTTTTTCGGCGCGTTTTTGACAAATATAGAGGGCAAAGAACTGACGAAAGAAAACATTGTCTATGCCATGCAACAAGGCAATATAAAAGGCGCAAAAACCACGGAATTTTACGGCGCGATAGAGTTGTAAATAACAAAAATGCGTTCTTTATCGGCGTTTTTCTCGATGCCGAAATACCGTGTGTAAACAAGAATAATCTATATGCAATTCAATGCAAAAGCGACGGCATCGCCGTCGCTTTTGCGTTTGTGATTGTATTTTTGTCGGGAAATTTCGTCGGGTAAATCAATATTTGATTTTCGTCAGACGATATCACCGGATAAATCAATATTTGAATTGCTCGGTGAAGTAGTCCACGAGGCTGTCGATGGGCAAGCGTACTTGAGCCATCGTGTCGCGCTCACGCACCGTTACGCAACCGTCTTCGAGGGTGTCGAAGTCGACGGTGACGCAGTAGGGCGTGCCGATTTCGTCTTGACGACGATATCTCTTGCCGATGGATGCGGACGTGTCGAAGTCGCAAGCGAAGTGCTTTGAAAGTTCGATATAAAGCTCTTCCGCCTTTTCGTTGAGTTGTTTTTGCAAGGGGAGAACAGCCACTTTGACGGGCGCGAGAGCGTGATGGAGGTGAAGCACTACACGCGTGTCGTTTTCACCCACTTGCTCTTCGTCGTACGCGTCGCAGAGGAATGCGAGGAATACGCGGTCTGCGCCCAAAGACGGCTCGACGACGTAGGGAACGTATTTTTCGTTGGTTACGGGGTCGATGTAGGAAAGATCCTTGCCCGACGTTTTCATATGTTGATTGAGGTCGTAGTCGGTGCGATCCGCAATGCCCCAAAGCTCGCCCCAGCCGAACGGGAATTTATATTCGAAGTCGGTCGTTGCCTTGGAGTAGAAGCAAAGTTCTTCTTTTTCGTGGTCGCGGAGTTTGAGGTTTTCGTCTCTCATGCCGAGGTCGAGCAACCATTGATGGCAGAAGTTCTTCCAATATGCAAACCATTCGAGATCAGTGCCGGGCTTGCAGAAAAATTCAAGTTCCATTTGTTCAAATTCACGGATGCGGAAGATGAAGTTGCCGGGCGTGATTTCGTTGCGGAAGCTCTTGCCGATTTGACCGATGCCGAAAGGTACTTTTTTACGAGTTGTGCGTTGCACGTTTTTGAAGTTGACGAATATGCCTTGCGCGGTTTCGGGGCGGAGATAGACGGTGGATGTCGAATCTTCCGTCACGCCGATAAATGTCTTGAACATGAGGTTGAATTTTCTAACTCCCGTAAAATTGCTGTTGCCGCAAACGGGGCAGGGAATTTTGTGCTCGATGATATATTGTTCCATCTGCTCGTTGCTCCACCCCGAGATGTTGACGTCAAGGCCGTGTTTGAGGTTGTATTCTTCGATAAGGTCGTCGGCGCGATGACGGGATTTGCAGGATTTGCAATCCATCAGAGGATCGGAAAAACCGCCGATATGTCCGCTTGCTTGCCAAGTGGTGGGGTTCATGATGATTGCGCTGTCAAGACCTACGTTGTAGGGATTTTCGACAACGAATTTTTTCCACCAAGCCTGCTTGATGTTGTTTTTGAGTTGGACGCCGAGAGGGCCGTAGTCCCAAGAGTTTGAAAGACCGCCGTAGATTTCACTGCCGGGGTAGACGAATCCGCGGTTTTTTGCGAGGGCAACGAGTTTGTCCATTGTAAGTTGTGCCATAAAGATAACTCCTTTCGCACTCATCCGGATGATGAGCCGATAATTATTGTGAATTTATAATAAGATATATGGCAAAAAAAGTCAATTTTCAATCGACAATTGCCCAAACAATATGGGGATTTTGCGGTTATTTTCCAAAAATCAAACGCGCCACTCGATTGAGGGCGCGTTCGATTGCAAAATTGCCGTCCGAGGTTACTTGCAGCAACCGCAGCCGTTGCCTCCGCCGCAAATGCAGGAGAGGATGAGGATGAGCCACACGATGTCGCAACTGCCCAATCCGCCCATATTGCCGCCGCAACCGCAGCAGTTGAGAAGCATCAAGAGCAAAACGATGTCGCACGTGTTGCAGCCGCATCCGTTTGTACCGTTTGTAAAGATTCCGTTCATGCTATGTACCTCCTTGAAGATTCGGATTGCTCCTACATTACCTTACGCAACCTTTGAAATTTGTGTGACAGAGGCATTGAACGGATTTTGTATAAATATATTTTTGTGTGGATCAGTTGAAGAGAATGATAGGACTTGTGGCGGGATTGCTTCTCACGCTTGTGGTTTCGGGGTTATGCTCGTTGTGCTTCAACATGGATTTAAACTGGTGGATTGCGCTTGAAAAACCGTCGTTTGTGCTTTCAGGCGGCTGGTTTACGCTGTTCGTCGCAATGAGTTATCTGTCATCGGTGCTTGCAATATCTCGCCTTGTGGAGTTCAAACATATTTTTCCGTCCATGCTCTATTTTGTGATTTTGGGCGGTGCTTGCATCCTTTTCGTATTTGCGTTTTTCACGCTGAAAGATTTGATATTCGCACTTGTGTGCATGTCTGTCGTGCTTGCCACGTCCTACGTGCTTTTCATTCGCTTTCTCACCAAAGAAGTGAAAATCGCCCTCGAATTTCTGCCGACGTTCCTATTCAACGTCTATGCCTTTTTGTGCACCCTTTGCATATTTATGAACAACTGAAAACGGCAATTTTCATTTATTGACACAATATGGTTTGTTTAGTATTATAAAATCATAATAAGCGCGCGAAACGCGTGTGTGTACGGATTTTGCAGAATTTGCGGAAAATAATTTGTTTTTGTTGCAAATTTGTTGCAAACGTCTAGCAGTTTTTCGGGGATTTTCTTTGCTCGGTTTGTTAAACTTCAATCGTAAGCTAAGGCTTGCAATAAACAAAAGGAGTGAACCATGAAAACCGACAAATCCATGAAAATCAAGATAACCGCAGTGGCTGTCTTGACAGCGTTGGCAATCGCCGCGATTACGCTCTTGGTGGTATTCTTGCCAAAACGCGCGGTTGCAAATGCACCGTTGAAAATCACAAGGTTATTCTGACAATCTCCGACGACGGCGAGGGTATTGCCAAAGAGGACGTTCTGCATATTTTCGACAGATTCTACACCAGAAAAAACGGCAATACGGGCATAGGACTTGCGCTCACCAAAGAGATAGTCAAGCTCCACGGCGGCGACGTGAAAGCCTACAACCGAAACGGCGCTGTGTTCGAGATGATTTTGCCACAGGCTAAAACCACTTGAAAAGTTATACGAAATAACGTTTGATAGTGAAAATCCCATAAAAATTGTGATATTCAAATAATCGAAAAGTATTGAGAACCAGTTATAATATTTATTGACATTTGAATATGTGTGGTTCATCGATAAAATCCCGCAAATAAGTAACTCAATATTTATTAGGATTGTTTGTTCTTGCTAAAAGGTAATCTATACTCACTCCATAGAAATCGGCAAGTATTATAAGAGTTTCAGTTGGCGGAATACGCTCGCCTCGTTCAAATTTTGACAACAAGGCTTGTTCGATACCCGTTGCAATTTGCAACTGTATTTGCGTCAGTCCACGATTTTTTCTTAAACTTTTTAGGTTGTTTTTCATAATGACATTCTGTCATAATTTTCCTTGACAAAATATGACAATCAGTCATATTATTTGGTTATCTATAAAAAATAGGGAGAAAAGCAGTTTATGAGCAAAAGATTTTCAAAAGTTATGCCGTTTTGTCTTGTTTTAACGTTATTGATTATATCGTTAGCGATATTATTTACCGCGTGTAACGATATTTCTGACGATAAGGTATTTAGTTCTGACGGCATTGAATTTACGCTTAATTCCGGAAACTACGAGGTTACGGGGTATAACGGCAACGCGAAATACGTAGTAATTCCGTCAACGTATCAGTCACGAAAAGTAACTGAAATTGCAGATGGCGCATTTTATAAATGTAGTGAGATTGTTGAGATAAAAATTGAAGACAGCATATATGAAATAGGTAAAAGTGCATTTTCGGGTTGTACCTCATTGCAAAGTGTGTCACTACCAGACTATCTTTCTGAAATTGGTGATTATGCATTTTCGGGTTGTACCAGTTTACAAAGTGTTAAGATTAACAGAGGGACAATTATAGGTAATTATGCGTTTAACAATTGCGCATCATTATCAAGTGCTACAATTGGGTCATCGATTATTCGTAGTTATGCGTTTGCAAATTGTACTAAATTGACCGATATTACCCTTTCAGACAACGTAAGGTTTCTTCATGGTTATGCTTTCGATAATACTGCGTGGTATAATAACCAACCCGACGGACTTGTATATGCGGGAAAAATAGCATATAAGTATAAGGGCATAATGCCTAAAAATGCTTCAATCAGCATAAAAGAAGGCACAATAGCCGTTGCCGATTATGCTTTCTCACATTGTGATAGTTTGGCAAAAATCACATTTCCTAACAGTTTGGAGCGTATTGATGACTACGCCTTTGAACATTGTAGTAGCTTGACGAGTGTAAATTTTCCAGAAAAAGTTTCTGATATTGGTGCTTTTGCTTTTTGGTTTTGTGCTGGGTTAAAGAACGTTGTTATTCCTGAAAGCCTTGAATACATTGGGAGTGGTGCATTCGCGAAGTGTACCAATATAACAGCTGTAAAATGGAGGGCAATAGACTGCATTGGAGAACACGACGAAGGATTTCCAATATTTAGGGGGTGTACAAATCTATCAATGATTTATCTATATAAAAAAACAAAACACATCCCAGGGCTTTTGAATTTGCTTGAAAGTGAAGATAGTATTTTTATGAATGAAAAATGCGCAGATATTACTTTCGATGGCACAAAATCTGAATGGGATAAGGCAGATTATTATGTGCGACGCAATTGTAAAATTATTTGTTTAGATGGCAACTATTAGTTTTATTTGCAATGGAATTAATAAATAACTAAAATACAAAGGAGATAATTATTATGGGAACAATAGATTTAGAAAAGGATACACATGGTATTGCATTGAAGATAGAGAACTTGATGTCAAAATATGTCAATAGCGAAAAATTGTGCGGGAGAGGTGGTGTGCTGAACGCTGACTTTATTGAAAACCATCCGTATTATGCAATTATGTGTTCGTTGTTTTACGTTGCCGGAAATGATCCCGATAGATGTGATGATTACATCAATGATTTTATGGAAGTTGTTTCGTTCGATCATTATTCAAAAATGGCAATAGCCGATATACTTAATGCCAACGGCGCAACTCAAAATTATGAAGGCACAGAATATGTCGGTTGCAAAGATGGCAAAGAGGTGATTTTGGATATGGAATCATTTATAAGAGATAGATTCGATAAATAGCAATAACAGCAAATAGAATTAACCAAAAATTGACGGTAGCGGTGCTATCGTCTTTTTTATGGTTGATAATATCTAAATAGTTTGGTATACTATTGTAAATTTAATGTAACAATGCGCACGGTATGTACGCTTGCGCATGAGAGGTACAAGATGATTCTCACAATGGACATCGGCAACACCAACATCAAATACGGTGTTTTTGACGGCGACAATTTGATTGCGTCGTGGAGAGTTTCCACGATGGCGTCTCGCACTGCGGACGAGTACGGAATGGTTCTGTACGATTTGCTCAATCAAAGCGGCGTGCGGTTTGGCGACATAGACGCTTGCGTTATGTCATCGGTTGCGCCTGCGCTCAACTATACGATTGACCATATGTGCCGCGATTACATCGGCAAAGAGCCGCTTGTGGTGTCGGCAACGACGGATACGGGCTTGAAGATTGCGTACGCTCATCCGGGGCAGTTGGGCACGGACAGAATCGTCGGAGCGGCGGCGGCGTACAAGCTGTACGGCGGACCGGTTATCGTGGTGGATTTCGGCTCGGCAACAACGTTCAATCTTGTGACAAAAGACGGCGTATATCTCGGCGGTGCGATTGCGCCCGGCATCAAGACCGCAACAGAATCTCTTGTTACGACGGCTGCGAAACTTCCGAGAATCGAACTTGAAAAACCGCAAAATATCGTGGGTACGGACACCAAAAGCTGTATGCAAAGCGGCATTGTTTACGGATACACGGGACTTGTGAAATACCTTGTTGACAAGTACAAAGAACTTGACGAGATGAAAGGTGCAAAAGTCGTGGCGACGGGCGGTCTTTCCGAGCTTGTGGAAAACGTCGAACCCGACCTTATCGACGTCACCGATCGCGCGCTTGCGCTCAAAGGTTTGAAGTATATTTACGACAGAAATTCAAAAAAGAAATGATTTTTGCAAAACTCAAAGGTTTTGCGCGGGTATGCATATGAAAAAAATCGGAGTTGCGCTTTTGGGGCTGGGCGTCGTCGGCGGAGGTACGTACGAAATACTGCGCGACAAGCGCGAAATGATAAAAGCAAACGAGGGGCTAGACATCGAAGTCAAGCGCGTGCTTGAAAGAAATCTCGCAAGGTGCAAAGAACTCGGCGTTGACGAGATCATCGTCACGCAGAATATAGACGACATAGTAAACGACGACGAAATCCAAATCGTCGCTGAGTTTTTCGGCGGCGTTGAGCCTGCAAAAAGTTTCCTAATTAAAGCGTTGCAACACGGCAAAAGCGTTGTCACCGCAAACAAGGAGATGTTTGCAAAAAGTTGGCACGAGCTTGAAATTGTCGCAAAAAAGAGCGGTGCAGGCTTGTATTTCGAGGCAAGTTGCGTTGGCGGCGTTCCCGTCATCCGCGCCCTTACGGACAGCATGCAAGCAAACGAAATTACGTCCCTAAAAGGCATCGTCAACGGCACGACCAACTACATTTTGTCCAAGATGAGCGATGAGGGAGTTGACTATCAAACCTGCCTCAAAGAAGCGCAAAAACTCGGCTATGCAGAGGCAAATCCAACAGCCGACGTCGAAGGTTTCGATTCCACCTACAAAAACTGCATTTTGTCCTCGCTTGCTTACAAAAAAAGAGTGTCAATCGACAAGATTTATCGCGAGGGCATTTCAAATATATCCGTTGAGGACATTGCGATAGGCAAAGAGCTTGGCTACGCAATCAAATTGCTTGCGATTTCCAACGTCACGGACGGCAAAATCGAGGCGAGAGTGCATCCTGCGTTTTTGCCGCAAACTCATCCGCTTTCCTTTGTCAAAGGCTCGTTCAACGCACTTTATATCCACGGCGACAGCGTTGACGACGTGATGCTTTACGGAAGAGGCGCGGGGGCGTTTCCGACGGGCAGCGCAATCGTGAGCGACATCGTTTTTGCAGCCGGAAAGGACGTGCACAGAAGATACGATTTTATGTGTGCCGAGGACGTGAACGACGATGATTTCGCAACGGATTTCACTTCGAAATATTACGTCAGAACAATTGTTAGCGGTGCGGACGCGCTTGCCAACGTGTCGAAGGCGTTTGCGCAAAACAATGTATCTATCCAATCGGTTTTGCAAAAAGAAGGGGAAAACGGCATGGCGCAAATCGTATTTGTCACCGCTCAAACAAAAGAGAGCGCAATCAAAAATACGCTTTCGATCGTTGAAAATCTTGCCTGCGTCGAAAAAATCGCCGCCGTCATCAGAGTCGAGGAATAATCATGGTGCTTTTCTTTGCCAAAGGCGAGGCGGACAGCGACAAATTTGTCAAATTCTGCTACGGCCATTATAGGGACATAATGTCAAGATACGGTGCGGATTTGCCAAAGGACGTGCAAATCGTGCGCGAGGAAGGTCAAAAACCGCGTTTCGACACCGACGAGGCGTATTTCAATCTCTCTCATTCGTACGGAGCGATTATGTTGGGCATATCCCATTCGCCCATAGGCGTGGACATCGAAAAAATCCGCGATATAGACTACGAAAAATTCGATTTCATCCATGCGGATAACGTCGAGGATTTTTTTGAAAAGTGGACGGAAAGAGAGAGTTATCTCAAATTTACCGGCGAGGGATTGTCGGCGTTCAGATGCGAAATCCCTGCCGAAGCGCACTTCGAGCATTTTCCGGTGTGGGAAGAGTATCATGCTTGCGTGTGCGCCGAAGAGCAAAATATAATAGCATACGAGATAGACGTCAACGCAATCGAAAACTGATATTTGCAAAATCTTTGCATATATTCTTAAAAAATGCGTATGCGTTCGACAACCGAAAATTGCCCTTGTTCAAATGCGAATAGGGTGGTATAATACAAAACAACAAAGAGATATCGGAGGTATTTTATGATTCTCGAAAAAATCAAAGACATTATGGAAGAGGAACTTGGCAAGGATAGAAACGAGGTTACGCTCGAGAGCGACATCATCAAGGATTTGGGACTTGACAGCCTCGATATCGTCACGCTTATCATGGCGGTTGAGGACGAGTACGGATTCACCGCGGACGACGACGAAATCGTAAATCTCAAAACCGTCGGCGACGTCGTCAAGTATATCGAAAACGCAACCAAATAATTGTTTTTTATCGCATTTACGCTTTTTATTGCCGACAGACTCCGTTTGTCGGCAATATTTGGTTATTTATACAAAAATATTTATACTTTTTTTAGGAAAAAAGCATTTTTCCTTCGTATATATATTTAGAAAACTTAAGAAGAGGTATTATGGCAGGCGGTTTTACTCCCGAATTCTTGGAGGAACTTAAATACAAATGCGACATAGTGGAAGTCATTTCGCAATACGTTCCCTTGCAGAAAAAAGGCGGACGCTATTTCGGGTGCTGTCCTTTTCACAATGAAAAAACCCCTTCTTTTTGCGTAAACAACGGCTGGTATCACTGTTTCGGTTGCGGTGCAACCGGCGATGTCGTCAAGTTTGTAATGGAAATGGAATCCGTGTCTTTTTACGACGCCGTGAAGTTGCTTGCCGACAAGGTGGGGATGCAGCTGCCCGAAGTTAAGCTCGATCCCGAATACGCCAAAAAGAAGGAACATTCGGATGTTTTGAAACAACTTATGCGCGACGCGGCAAGGTATTATCGCAACAACCTCCTCGATGAAAACAAGGGCAAGGAGGCAAGAGAGTATTTGCACAATCGCTCCCTTGACGACGAGACGGCAAAGCGTTACGGTCTGGGGCTTTCGCTTGACGGAGAGAGCATGGTCGGATATATGCGTCGCAAAGGATATTTGCTCAAAGACCTCGAAGAGTGCGGACTTGTTGGCAACGCTCAAAGACCTTACGACGCTTTTGCAAACAGAATTATCGTGCCGATTATGGACAGCATGAGCAACGTCATTGCTTTCGGTGGACGTATTTATCACGGCGAAAAGGACGTTGCAAAATACAAAAACTCCACAAACACCACGCTTTTCGACAAAGGACGCACGATATACGGCATCAACTTTATAAAGCGCGACAAAAAGATGAACGGCGTTGCCTATAAAGAGCTGATTTTGGTCGAGGGCTATATGGACGTCATCTCGCTCGGCGCAAGCGGCATAAAGAATGCCGTTGCGTGTATGGGCACGGCTCTTACCGACGGACAGGCAAGAGAGCTTTCCCGCATGACGGAAAATCTATATGTTTGTTACGACGGCGACGGCGCGGGCAAAAAAGCGACGATACGCAACGTGGATATCCTTGCGAAGTTCGTGCAAAACGTCAGAGTTATTTCGTTGGACGACGGCAAAGACCCCGACGAAACCGTGCGCGAAGGCGGTGCGGAAGCGTTCCTCAAAAAGCAAAAAGAGGCGTTGCCCGTGATAGAATACAAACTGAAACTTTGTGCCGACGCAAACGATTTAGGCTCGGTCAACGGCAGAGCGAAATACGTGCAATCGGCACTTAAAGTGCTGAAAACGATTGATAATCGTGCCGAACGTGAAGTTTATATGGACGTCGTGTCCAAAATGAGCGGCGTATCCGTTGCCACGCTTACGGACGAAGTCGGCATGATTCGTCCGACAAAAATCGAACGGACAAAAGAGAACGACGAAGAAAAAATCGAAAAAACTTTGATTGCGTCGCGTTTTGTACTGAACCGCATTCTCAAAGGCGAGAAGTTTGTGGATATAAGCAAAATAAAAACCGAGTGGCTTGCAAACGATTTGCATAAAGAAGTTTTCGATTGGGCAAAAACCATGCCCGAACATACCGATTTGGTCAATCCGATGTTCAGCAAATTCGGTTATGAAAACGATGAAATCAACAAGATTTTGAATGTCAACATGAAGTTTGCCGACACTATAAGAGAAGCGGACTACTTCAACGATTGCGTGCTTATGCTCGCAAACGAATTTGTGTCAAAACGACTCGAACAAGTCAAGAACGGCTATAACGAACTGTCGGATCCCGAAGCAAAAAGAGCGAGCATTGCGGAAATATCCCGCTTGCAAAAAATATTAAAATCAAAAGACATCAACGACAAACTTTGATTCACCCAGGAGGAGTATAAGTGGACAGAGAACAACTTTTGAAACAAGAGATTGACAAAATCGTCGCCTACGGCAAGAGCAAAGGCTCTATCAGCGAAGACGACATAATGGCAAGGCTGGAACACCTCAACGCAACCGCAGAGGATATGGAGATGGTGTTCAACGCTTTGCAAAACGAGAATGTCAAAGTGGAAGAAACCATCGAGGAGGACGACATCGCGCTTGACAAAATCATCGATTCAAGCGTTGACGACTCGGTGAAAATCTACCTCAAAGACATCGGCAAAGTTCCTCTTTTGACCGCAGATCAAGAGATCGAACTTGCAAAACGTATGGAAGAGGGCGACGAAGAGGCAAAGCATATTTTGAGCGAAGCAAACTTGCGCCTTGTCGTGTCTATCGCAAAACGCTACGTTGGCAGAGGCATGCAATTTCTCGACCTAATTCAAGAGGGCAACCTCGGCTTGATGAAAGCGGTTGAAAAATTCGATTATACAAAGGGCTTCAAGTTTTCCACTTACGCAACGTGGTGGATAAGACAGGCTATCACCCGTGCAATCGCGGATCAGGCAAGGACGATTCGTATCCCCGTGCATATGGTTGAAACCATCAACAAACAAGTGCGCGCAACGCGTCAACTTCTTCAAAAACTCGGCAGAGAGCCGTCTGCGGAGGAGATTGCGGCGTACCTCGGTTGCTCGGTCGAGCGTGTGCGTGAAATTCAAAAAATCGCACAAGATCCCGTTTCGCTCGAAACGCCTATCGGTGAGGAAGAGGACAGCCATCTCGGCGATTTCATCGAGGATCACACCTCTCAATCCCCGAGCGAAGTGGCAGAGGGCAATATGCTCAAAGAGCAACTCATTCAAGTGCTCAATACGCTCACTCCGCGTGAAGAAAAGGTGTTGCGTTTGAGATACGGCCTTGACGATTCGCATCCCAGAACGCTCGAAGAAGTCGGCAAGGAATTCAACGTCACTCGTGAGCGTATCCGTCAAATCGAGGCAAAGGCGTTGCGCAAGCTCCGTCATCCCAACCGCCTCAAAAAACTCAAGGATTTCGACTGATGCCAATACGACTTGACCAAAGACTCACCGCCATTGCCAATCTCGTGGATTACGGCAAGGTTGCCGACGTAGGTTGCGACCACGGGAAACTCGGCTATTATCTCGTAAGCACGGACAGGGCAAGCGAGGTCATCGCAACGGATATATCTGCTCCGTCGCTTGCAAAAGCGGAGGAACTTGCCAAAGAGAACGGCGTGCAGGACGTTATGCAAACGCGCCTTGGCAACGGACTCGAACCCGTGGGTGACAGAGAAGTGGACACCGTGATTATTGCGGGACTCGGCGGCGACGTCATATCCGATATAGTTTTGCGCGCGCATGCGCAAGACAAAAAGTTTGCGCATTTTCTGCTTTCCGCAAACACGCATCCCGAAAAGGTCAGAGTTGCGCTTCAAAAGTGCGGACATACCGTCGTGTTTGACGAAATGCTGGAATGTGCCGGCAAAGTTTATACGATAATAAAAACGCAGGAAGGCGAGAGCAATCTCTCGGACGACCAAATCCTTTACGGCGTGTTTTTCAAGACTAGCGAGAACTTTGCGTATTTTGCGAAAAAAGAAATCGAAAGCATGAAAAACGTGCTTGCACACAATCCCAAAGCCGTCGAACTTTCCGAGAAAATCGAGAAGTTGCAAGCCGCTTTGGACAAAAACGAGGGTTAAAAAGCAATATTCCGCACGTAAACTGCGGATTCGGAATTATGAAAAACAGACAAATAACCGATACAATCGAAAAATTCGCACCGTTGCAGCTTGCCGAGCCGTGGGACAACCCGGGGCTTATGATGGGCAATCTCGACGACGAATGTCGAGGCGTAATCGTTGCGCTTGACTTAACAAAAGACGTCGTAAGGCAAGCAATCGAGCAAGGATGCAACCTCATCGTGACGCATCACCCGTTCTTTTTCAGCGCAATAAAGTGTATAGACACAAGCGTGTCCAAGGGCGGAATTATCGAAGATGTGCTCAAAAACGGACTCACCGTTTATAGTGCGCACACCAATCTCGACGAGTGCGAAGGCGGATTGTGTATGAGCCTTGCAACGCTTCTGGGCGGTGAAAACCTTGCGCCGAACGGCGTGGGTGTGGTGTGCGACGTAAAGGTGCAAAGCCTTGAAAAGTTTGCAAAACACGTTGCGAATACGCTCAAAGACGATTCCGTAAAATACACGGGCGAGGGCAGCAAAACGATTGAAAAAGCATTGATAATTTGCGGCGGAGGAGCAAGCGACGACGCATACGAAAACGCAAAGCAAAACGCAGACGTTTTTGTGAGCGGCGACTTCAAACATCATCTTTACGTCGCATCCGAAAACGACGATTTTCCCATCGTCGAGTTTTCGCACTATTCAAGCGAAATCATCGTTCAAAATTTATTCGAACAAATCATTGCGCCCACCGGCGTGAGCATTATAAAAGCAAAACAAAACCGTCCTTTCAAAACGGTTGGAGGATACAATGAAATTTGACAAGATACTTCAGTACCAAAAAATCGACCAAGAACTTATGAATTTGGAAAGCGAAGTCGCAAAAAGCGACGAACGCCAAAAATTTGCCGTTGCGAAATCGCATCTGGAAGGCGCGACGGAAATGATCGGTAAGCTCAAATCCGAAGCGGGCGAACTTCTTGCAGGCTATGCCGCCATGAAAGAAAAAATCGACGCTCTCAAAGACGAACTCGACGAGTTCGACGGCATTTTGGACGACGTTCAGGACGCAAACGAAGCGGATCATTATCTCAAAATGGTGGCGTCCATCGCCGAAAAAATCAACGCTCTCGAAAAAGAGGCAAACGGTGCTGCGGCAAAAATCGACCAAGTCAACGACAGCTACAAAAAGACGTGGGATCAAGGCGTCAAAGCAACCGACGTGTACAAGAGCGCAAAGGCGGATTACGACAATCTCGTGAGAAAACTCCAACCCAGAGTCGTCGAAATCAAATCTCAACTCAACGCTCTCAAAGCGGAAATCCCCGAAAATATTATGAATGCGTATCTTGCGCTTCGCACGGCGAAAAAGATGCCTGCGTTCGTCGCGTACGACAAAACAAAGGGAGTTTGCGGACGCTGCTTTATGGACGTGCCCAACGACACAAAGTCCAAACTGCGTAACGTCGGCGATTATGCCGAGTGCCCAAACTGCCGCAGAATACTTTACGTTGCCGACGAGCAATAATCGATTTAAAGGAGAGAAGAAAATGAACAATTGCTACAACAACCCCGACGTCTATTGCGTCAACGTTGAAAAGAAGCACGGTGCGGGTTTTCCCCTCGACCAAAACGGCAAAACTAAAACCGTTCTCCTCAACGGCGAATGGGATTTCAAATATTACGTTTCGACGGCAATTCTCAATCCTCGGCCTACCGAGTGGGACAAAATCGAAGTCCCGTCCAACTGGCAACTCAAAGGTTACGGCAAGCCCATTTATTCGAATATCCGCTATCCGCATCCGATTGCGACGAGCGGCAAGCCTCACATCAACGAAAACGAAAATCCTTGCGGCGTGTACAGACGCTCTTTCTCTCTTGACAAAATCGAGGGGAGCATACACGTCAATTTTGCAGCCAACAGCGGAGCGGAAGTGTATGTCAACGGCTCTTTCGTAGGTTACAGCGAGGACACTTTCGATTATCAGGAATATGACATTACGCCGTATGTAAAAGTCGGCGAAAACGAGCTGAAAATCATCGTCTACCGCTATACGACGGGCAGTTATCTCGAAGACCAGGATATGTGGCGCATATCCGGACTTTATCGCGACGTCAACCTCGTGTTCCTTCCCGACGTGCGCATAGAGGATATGTACGCACGCGCGGAGTTCAACGAGGACTATTCCAAGGCGAAACTTCTTGTCGACGCAAGCGTGTATTGCGCAAAAGGCGTGGAAATTTCGGACGCAGACGTCAAAATCGAGCTTATCGACAAGGACGGCAACACCGTTTGCGAAGGCAATTTTGCGGTGCTCGGTCTTGACGAGGACGAATCCATGGCGGTCAAGATGACGGAAAATATCGTCAATCCGCATCTTTGGAGTGCGGAAGATCCGTATCTTTACAAACTTCGCCTTACGTTCACGTCAGTTGAAAAGGGACAACCCGTCGTCCACGATATTCGCGAGATAGATTTCGGCTTCAGAAAAGTCGAGATAATTCCGTCGATAGACGGCAAGCAGCCCTACATAACTCTCAACGGCAAAAAACTCAAAATAAGAGGCGTAAACCGCCACGAGTTCCATCCCGATTTCGGCCATGCGGTGCCCAGAGAGTACACCGAAAAGGATATCCTTCTTCTCAAAAAACACAACGTCAACAGCATAAGAACTTCGCACTATCCCAACAGCCGCCATTTCTACGAGCTTTGCGACAAGTACGGCATTATGGTTATGTGCGAAAACAACCTCGAAACTCACGGACTTGCAACTCGCGTGCCTCGTTCGAACAGAAGATGGACGGAGCAAGTGTGCTGGCGTATGCGCAACATGGTTTTGTCTTATCGCAACCATGCTTGTATTCTTTTCTGGTCGCTCGGCAACGAAAGCGGAAACGGCAAAGCGTTCCCGGCAATGAAAAAAGCCGCTCTCGAACTTGACAATACTCGTCCAATTCACTATGAGCCGGACGCATATCTCAAAACGACCGATATTATGAGCGAGATGTACACAAAGGAAGAGCAGATGGAAGAGATCGCTCACAATCGTTGCCATATCCATTCCATGGCATTGTGGGCTCCTTTTGGACATCTTCTCACACCGAGAATGTACAAAAACAAGCCGTTTATCCAATGCGAATACGCCCACTGCATGGGCAACAGCCTCGGAAATTTCGAGGATTACTGGAAACATTTCAGAAACAATGACAGACTTTGCGGCGGATATATTTGGGACTTTGCAGACCAAGCTATCAAACGCGTAAACCAAGACGGCGTCGTGGAATACACCTACGGCGGCGACTGGGGTGATAAGCCCAACGACGGCACTTTTGCTTTCAACGGCATCGTCAGAGCGGACAGAAGCCCCAATCCCGCGTTCTATGAAGTCGCAAAAGTTTATCAACAAGTCCAATTCGAGCGCAAAGGTGACAAAATCGAGCTTACGAACGAATATATGTTTACAAATCTCGACAGATTTACGTTGAAATTCGAGCTTGTACAAAACGGCGTGGTAACTCAAACCAAAGTCGTGGATATGCCTTCCGTCAAACCGCTTGAAAAGGGCAGCGTGGAAATTCCTTTCGATATGCCGAAAGAAAAATGCGAAGTCGCAATCAACTGTTACGCAGTCGTAAAGGGTAGCTTCGACGTGTTCAATGACGGTGAAGCGGTTGCTTACGAGCAAATCGATATGACGGGTTACGTTCCGCAAGAGTTCAAGAGCGCGCAAGGCAAAACCGTCTTTGACGAGGATGGTGTAATCGTGCTCGAATGCGGAAAAATGCGTGCGACGGTATCCAAAAACGGCGGATGCATCTCATCCATTGTCGTGGACGGCAAAGAAAAACTTTCGTCGCCTATCATGCTCAACTTCTGGCGCGCGGCAATCGACAACGACAAATCTCCGCAAATTCCGCATTTCGCGCTTGCTCTGTTGGGCAAAACCTTCTTCAAATCGTGCAAGGATCACCTTGTCAAGTCCAATATGACCATAACCGACAAATCCCTTGTCATAGACTGGTCTTGCTCGCCGCAATTGTTTGCATTGAGAACGGTTTACGAGGCAGGCGAGGACGGATTGAAAGTGTCAATGAGAGTGAAAAACAACATGTATTCGCTTCCCAGATACGGCTTCCGTATGGGGCTTGCATCCTCCGACGATATGACCTTCTTCGCAAGAGGACCTCACGAAAACTATTGCGACCGCAAAGCCGCGGCAAAACTCGGCGTGTATTCGGGCAAAATTGCGGATTTCGAGCACAACTATCTCGTCCCGCAAGAAAACGGCAACCACACCGACGCACGTTGGCTCAAAGTTGGCGGTGATGACGGACTTACGTTCGTAGCGTGCGAAAAGCCTTTTGAATTCAGCGTGCATGATTATACGCAAGAAGCACTCGAAGAAGCAACCCATGCGCACGAGCTTAAACACGGCGGAGTGGTTGAAGTTTGCATAGACGGCGCGCAACGCGGCGTGGGTGGCGACGTCCCGGCACTTGCCTGCACGAAGAAACGCTACAAGATTCTTCCCAACCGTTACCATGAATTCAGCTTTGTCATCAAAGCGTAAAACGGAAATAAAGCGTATTATAGAGTAATTATATAAAAGTTAGTATAAAAATTATCGGAAAGGCATTGCACGATTTGTTGCGATGCCTTTTATCTATGTAAAAATTTGACAAACTGTGTTTTTTGTCATAAAATAAAACTGCGACAAATCTGAATATAACAATGCAAAAGTCCTATTACTTCGGTAACAGGTGCGTCTTTCTGCGTTACATAGCTTTTGTTTTTATGGCATGTGGGTTTATCGCAAAATCAGCGGGGATGCATTTTTATATTTTTACTAGATTATTGAAAATCCCTGCAATACAAAATGCGAGGGAGAGTATGAAAACCCAAAAGCAACGTATTTTTAGCATTTTAGCCATTTTGACAATGACAGTAATTTTGACGTGCATTTTTGCCGCTTGCGATAAAACAAATGTTGACGATGAAAAACATACGAAACAAGTGCCCGTATACAAGGGCATGACGATTTCCGATAGTTTTGCAGGCACATCGGCGACTGTAGCTTCAGACGATAACGGCAATCATTATGGGCATTTCAAAGGTGATCATAATGATCGCGATGATGAGGTTGATCAAAACAAGCCTTTTGAAGATCCAAATGCGCCCAGCATTGAAGACAAAGCAAACAGCACTTTGGACGTTGTAGGTGCGGCGGAAAGCATTTATTATGCAGACAAAAATCAAGATATCTTCATAACAATCAGACTTTCAAACCCTGATAGTTACGAAATTTTGTCGTTCACGCTCAATGGCAAGAAATATTCCAACTATATGTTCGAGAATGGCTCGGACATGGAGAATTTGGTACTTAAAGTCAACGTGGGAGATGTCGGAGGAATTGTTGAATACACAATCGACGCAATCAAGTACGTTGACGGCACGGACATCAAAGACGTGCGTATGGACGGTGACAGAACGGTCAAAGCAGGCGTGAGAGCAAGCGACCAAACCTATGTCAACGTGACAAACGAACAAAAGACGATGACAAGCATCTCGTTTGACGCGCAGGTTGTTGATTTGTATTCACTCATTGAAAAGAGTGGCGGCTATGCAAAAGCTGTGCTGTACGACGGTGTGAATATGCTGACAAAGGACATCAACGTCGGCGAAAAGACAAACATTGTCTTTGACAATCTTACACCAAACACCGTGTATCAATACGGTGTTGTCGCACTTTATGACAATCTTAGCGGAAACGGTGCTAAACTCAACACTCTCTACAAAAAAGCAGTCTATACCGATACAATTGTTTTATTCAAAGACGTGCAAGTCGGCAAAGAGAGCATCGAATGGGGCTTTGTGTGGAACGAATCTTTTGCCAACAAGCAAATGAGTGAAATCTCGCTTTGGCAAAACGACGAAAAAGTGCATGACGTTGACACTGGCGTAACACGCATTGACGGTTTGAAATCCAACAACAAATATACCCTCAAAGCGACCTACAAAAATCTTCAAAACCAAGACGAAGCCATTGCAATCGAGTTTGTTACATATGCAAAAGCAGTACCGACTGTTGAAATTGCAAACGTGCAGTCTACACAAACGGAAATCACGTTTGAATTGAATGTAACCGACACTGATAATGTTGGTGCGATCACAAAGATAGAACTTTTGCACGGCGATGACGAGCCTATCGTGGCAAGTGATTTGACTTCACGTTCATTTGAAAACTTGCTTTCTAACAATAACTACACCGTTAAGGTGACATATACCTATGATCTCAACGACGGAGTTGGCGAGCAACAAATCGTAAAGACAGCAGACATAAAGACGAAAGCAAAAGCGGTTCTGACTGTTGAAATCACAAACGTGCAATCCACACAAACCGAAATCACGTTTGAATTGAATGTAACTGACACTGATAATGTTGGTGCGATCACAAAGATAGAACTCTTACATGGAGAAGACGCGCCTATCGTTGTAGAAAACGTTGCACGTTCATTTGACCATTTGCTTTCTAACAACGATTATACGATTAGGGTTACGTACTCGTATGACCTTAACGATGGTGTTGGCGAACGACAAATCGTTAAGATGGCAGATATTAAAACTCAAGCGAAAGTCGCTCCAACTGTTGAAATTGCAAACGTGCAGTCAACACAAACGGAAGTCTCGTTTGAATTAAACGTAACGGACACCGACAATGTCGGTACGATTGCAAAGATAGAACTCTTGCACGGAGAAGATGCGCCTATTGGGGCAGAAACAAGCGATATCAGGGCTTTTGAAAATTTGTTTTCAAACAACGACTACACTGTTAAAGTGATATATACTTATGACCTAAATGACGGAGTTGGGGAGCAACAAATTATTAAGACTGCAGATATTAAGACGAAAGCGAAAGCGGTTCCGGCTGTTGAAATCACAAACGTGCAGTCAACACAAACGGCAATTTCTTTCGGATTGAACTTAACTGATACGGACAACGTTGGCGCAATATCAAAGATAGAACTCTTACATGGCGATGATGAGCCTATGGTGGCAAGTAATTTGACTTCACATTCATTTGAGAACTTGCTGTCTAACAACGATTACACTGTCCAATTGACATACTCGTATGACCTTAACGACGGTGTTGGCGAGCAACAAATTGTTAAGACTGCAGATATTAAGACGAAATCCAAAGCAACCCCCAGTGTAACGATAAGCAACTTGTCAAGCACGCAAAACACGATTGAGTGCGACGTTGCATATACGGATCTTGACAGCGTTGGAAGCATTGTTGAAGTTGCGCTTTACCGAATGGAAAACAAGGTTAAATCCGTGCCATTTGCAACGCACGTATCTTTTGACGGACTCGAATCGGGAAAAGAATATAAAGTTGTCGTAGAATACAAGTATGATTTAAACGATGGAAAGGGTGAAATAACCGCCAACGTTGACGCAAAATACTCAACGCTTGTTGACAAAATTATTGTGGACAATTTAACGTTGCTCAACAACAACGTTGTCAAACTCGGCGAAGAACTCAACTTGCGTGTTTATTTTGCAAACAGTTCAGAAATCGAACTCACCGGTATATACGTGAACGGACAAAAAGCAACCGTCGTGGGCGGTGACAGAATCGAAAGCGCAATTGTAAAATTTGTGCCGACCACGTCGGGACTTTGCAAGTTTGCAATTGACAAAGTGGATTACGTTATAAACGGCATAGAAGTCAATCAAACAATCGACTCAAGCATTGAGGTTGAGTATCCTATATATAAGGATATAAATATCACATATACGCCTATAACGATAAGCAAATACGAAAACACCGGTGACGGCGTGTATCTTAGTTTTGACAATGAGGACGGTTATACTGTTTTCAAAGTCAACGAAAGTGACGATTTTGTGACCGTGGACAGCGGTAGAATATTCACAAAAGATATTTCAATCACCAGCATAGAATACGGCTATGCCGACTATGGCCACACAACGCAGAGTTGCGATTTCAAAAACGACTATTGGAATAGTGGCATTCACAACGTCACTGCGCTCAAACGCATATATACCGTTGAAGATTTCTTTGCAATGACGGACGGATATTATCTGTTGATGAACGATTTGGATTTGAGAAGTGTACAAACCAAAGCGCAAATCAAGCTTACGGGTATTTTTGACGCAAACGGACATACAATCCGCGGGCTCAGCAACGTTGTGGATACGTCAAAGTATGAATATTTTGATTTGTTCCAAGGCGGCTCGATTTACGACGCGACTTTCAAAGAATTGTACGTCAGTGTAAACCATACAAGCAACGGGAATAGCCTGTACGTTCGTCCGCTTGGCAATGCAAAACTTTACAATTGCACGGTGAAGGGCGACGTTGTGCTGTCCGATTCTGTCAATTATAGGGATTTGAATATCGCGGACGATTCCACAACGTATTCTCTCAATGTTACGATTGGCACAACGATGTCAACTCAAAAACATACGGCGGCAAACACGCTTGCAAAAAATACACATATTGTCGAACGTGATGACGTGTTCTATTTTGATTGCGAAGTCGGCAAAGCGTTTTTGTCGTATGCCAACAGAAACACGGCAGACTACACCGTTGAGGACGGCACTTTCTTTGTGCGCAGTTATGCATTTGCGGGGAGTGAAACACTCAGGAGCATCACTATGCCCGAAAGCGTAAAGCGTGTAGGCGATTATTCTGTTTTTGTAAATTGCATTATAGAGAATGCTGCAATTCCTATTCGTTTGCTTGAACAATTGAATGATGAACAGCGCAAACAACTTGTGACACTTTCCTTGTTTGGTGACGGCGTGACTGAAATAGACAGTTCTGCCTTCAGTGGTTGCAGTAGTTTGACGAACGTGACGATTCCCGACAGCGTGACGAGTATCGGTAGTGGTGCTTTCTATGGTTGCAGTGGTTTGACAAGCGTTACAATCG
>ULKJ01009732.1_pt1 | contig 25593 bp, 15 predicted proteins | sample 1951121 | NCBI WGS metagenome assembly ULKJ01 (sample SAMEA4835497, study PRJEB28245) | human gut metagenome | biome: gut microbiome; material: fecal sample | place: Denmark | collected 2008 | reverse complement strand
TACTGTCGTCCGTTTGATAAGGCATTTATCAAACCTAGTGCGAAGTCGCAACGACTTCTGTTTCACGTAATAGTCATCTATTGGCAACATATTCAATACTTTATTGCCTTTCAGGTAACCTGGGGCGTATCACGCCGAAGGTATCCTGAAGGGTAATAGACACGTATATGTGTCTCACATGTTCTGTGAGTGTATCAGCAACTGATACGAAGTCTATTGAATACTAAATTGAAACAAGGCACAAGAACAACAGAATTCACATAAACAGAATAGTGTGACATATCCAGCCGATTGCCTGCCGAACCGTTCCCATGTATATCTCTTTGATTTCCTGGACCGAGTTCTAGGCCCAGGAAATAGGATCACATACTGCAATGAGTACGTGTTTACAGCAGTTGCAACAACTGCATACTCAGATAACGATGTCTTGTATTTCTCGGTAATTTCTAGTGAGATCTGACTCCTACGTAACCACGTGGTGTCAGATCGGTCGTGAAATTACGTGAGAAATTGTCAACGGACACTTGGCGGTCCTTTTACGAATCGAAGCCGCATCAACTTCTTGTTCACATCGTAGTTCAAACTTACTCAGGTTGTGCTTTAGCAGCGAGTAACAAATGCTGCCGCATATACGACTACTAAGTAAAAATTTAAGCAGGTAACAGGGAACAATATAGTCACAAATTCGAACGGTGCTGTACTGACAGTCAACATAAGTCGACCTCAATACAGCACCGTGAAACTGGATGGACTTATCCATCCACAGAAAAGCTCTAAAAGCTCCTCCATATTATTATGCCAAAAAAGTGGTCGTTTTTTAGCTATTTTCAAAGGAAAACACATACTTTTTCCTTTGAGAACAATTCAGTGTATAATAGGCTCCAACAGCTTCAGTTGCTATACGAGATCTGCCTGCATCTGCATCACGTAGGCATTTATATCCTGCACCTAGTTCAGCTGCCTTGTGTTGTAGGCCTAGAACGATGTGATGTCACCTACCAGAGCTTGCTATATAGTCGCCATCCTCTATGCAGGCAGCTAGGCAAAGGACATGTATGAAGGTAGTTTGGATATACCCTATATATCCATAAGGCCCTGTATATACATTACTATATCCGGATCGAACTGATCTTTCTATTCCTGCTAGTTGTATCCGATCATATCTTTATATACGAATACAGACCAACAGCAGTCTTTCAGAGATACGTAGTTCAGCTGTGATGACTGTATGCTTCTGTTGGCACAAGCTGCAGTACATGCTAAAAAGCTCTATATAGATGCTGTGAATAGATTGGTACCTATCATAGAAGTACCAGCCATGAGCTTATCGAATCCTCTCTGTGACAGCCTACAGCTGAATTGAGCCTAGAATGCATCGCGCAGTACCAGAGGGTCCCAGTTTACAGCCTACTACTGAAACTTGGATACAGCAGCAAGAGCATATACAGGAACCATACAGTCTTTGCGCTAGAACAGATTCATTCAAGTTCCTTTATGAGTGCTTTGATTCCGGTTGAAGCCAGTGTCGCTACCTTATTCAGCATATCATTGTCATCTTTTATCTACGCGCCGTATTTATCAGCAAAGAATTTGGCTACTTTCTATTTGTCCTGCAGTAGAGCCTTTTTGGATAGAATGGTAGATGTCGACTCGACTCCGAGATAGTCAGAAGCCTACTTGATCATAGTATCGAGTGTCTACGAAAAGCACACATCCTACGGTTTACTGATTTCGTTACCGTAATGAGATTCGAGCTTATACAGTCTGTCGATACCATCAAGCATATCGCAAATAGCTGCAGATTGCTTGTACATGGTCTATGCATCCTGCTGATCAAGGTTTCTATATGTCTGATAGAACTATGATTTGATGCTTTCAGGCAACAGCATAAGCGTACCGCGCTTGCGGAACTATGCAGCCATCTACTAGGCATTGCCAAGACCAAAACCAGCGTACTTATGAAGCTTTATGCTGTCAGTAGGCTACAGGCTGAGTTTCTCACATTCATTGACAATATACCTCGCAACCTTTCTGAGAGATTTAAGCTCAATGTTGTCTCTGATCTGATCCAGCATGGCTACAGCCTTATCTGCATCCTGCAAGTTCTATATTTTGGTCATAGATACTACAGCGCCGTTATCCAGCTATATGTCTACACACTGTCTGGATTTCGCAGCCTGTGCACAAGGATATTTGATGTCGTGTACAGACGCAGCTTTTATGAAATTGGCTGCAACCATCTTGATGCTGTCAATTGAATACTTATCAATATCGTGCTAGAACTCTTTGTAAGAATTAAGCGCAGCCTATTTGGTGTGTATAGGATAGAGTTCCTTGGCAGGATACGCGTAACAGTCTTTACTCAATGTTCCCATTCTATTCTTTCCAGTTGAACGCGCCCAGCTCATAAGGAGCGCAAAATGTTTTTAACACCTGATTAGCAAAAATTACTCAATATGGACTTAAAGTCCTTCCCTCTTATGGCAGCTGCGTCAGCCGCTATCAAGGGCTGTCCAACGTGCCCGCATAAACAGGTAAATAAGCATACTATACTGAAAGCAGCTGCTTTGCGCTTACAATATAATAAAGCCTTTAATGCTTTTCTTAAATAGAATTTCAAATTGCCAATTACAATTGGCGGCGTCACATTTACGGAGCAGTAATGAACATAACTCTGCACTTCAGTGTCAAAAGATATCAGCGGTCAGGATATAAGGCGGCTGTTGATATTGAATGCAAAGCAACCTCCGCCTGTAACGTAGATACAAATGTTTTTGTAATATAGAAGCTGCCTAAAAACTTCAATAAGTAGCCTGATTACAGATTCAGCCATATAGCAGATCCTGTGGACATGTAGGATTATCCTTCCACGATGCTGGATGACTATGCTTATTTCCGAACAAACAGTATAAAGCTCAGAGTTCGTAGCGACTTTCAGGCATAGCACGCTATAAATGGAATCAAGACAGGTGTAGCAGCGCTTGTTAAGGCTCTTAACTATCTGAACACTGCATAGGCCACTGCATTTTAGTTCACTACAGGAACAGCGTGCTCTGACTCTGTGTCATATTCGCAGTCGCTGTCAGGTTCATAGTCACAGAGCTCCAGCTACAGCATAAGCTACAGTTAGAGCTCTGAATCACAGTCCGATACAAGTAACAGCGGAACAATGTGCATCTACGGCATGGAATTTGATATTCTGTAGTAGATCAGTCCTTTTTCGCCGTCGGACTCTTCAACGCTTCCTGTAAATCTTTGCAATCATACTCAGTCTGACGCACTAACTACGGACACGCCTTGAACATAAGGCGCCTGTTTCTGAGCAGATTACTTACCTTTACAGAAAACGGCAGGATCATGTCTGCAAGACTGCCCATGTATCCCTGATACTTGACAGATATGTGGTCTTTGTTGCTGTACTCAAGTGCAATGAGCGCCTTAAGTTCGTTCATTATATCCAGCTTCTTCAGTACAGGAATGTCTGCAAGCTACTGCTTCATCTGCTAATCGAGCTACAGATCGAACGACTAATCCGCTTTATTCTTATCCAGAGCCTACGGCATGCTTGTTTCCTGTCTGGCTATCTATATAAGATACAGGAGATTATCCAGTGGAATAAACGCCTTGTTCTCGATCTTTGTCTTTCCTATGCAGAACAGCAGCATCTCTCTTATAGCGGAGCAGTCCTTAGGGCATTCCTCATATGCTTCCTGCAAATTAGCTACTGCAAGTACAAGATGCTCAGGATAGCCTTGTTGCGCCTAGCATCCTTTTATGTACGCCATGCCGATGTGCTTCTACACGCAGTCGAGACACGGTTTCCTGTCGTATTCAACTTTCTGGAAGAACGTAGGGAACAGAGCGCTTACCTTCGATATAATAGGCTACGATACCTATGGGTATTGCCGTATCTGGCGCTTTATCTTCACAAGATTGTACTTGCTGAGCAGCCATGGATACTTCTGCATGATTCTGAGCAGCTGAGTTTTGTACGAGTTGTACTGGCAGGTGGAACAATTAGTCTTGCTGTTCTTGATTCTCTATGCGGCTTTCCTGTCTACTGTATCGAGCTTGTCTATATCCTATTTGAGTACCTGCTAGAATGCTTCTTTTGTCAGATACTTCTACATGTCCATCTGTTGAGCGGCATAGTACTAGTCTTCTGTCAGTGCATATACTGTATTCTTGTACAGTATCATGTAGTCTCCAGGTTTGATAGTATATGCAAGTGCAGCTACAGTCAGCTTACCGGTTGACAGTGCCTTAACTCTTGAATCATTAAGTTTGAATACCTATTCATCTGCTCTTAACATTGTCGTCTCCGCTGTCGGATTCATGAAGATAGCTGTCGAACTCGCTGATGATGTTAACCTTATATGGTCTCTACAGCTATCTCTTCAGTTCGTCGAACTCTTTACGTGTGTTGTACTAGTTCTGCTCGTATAATTTACGCCGCACGATCTACACCTGCTTGATCCTGGATGCCAGCTATGCTATGGTCTTCAGTGCGTATCTTCCTCCTGAGAATCTCGTATCTGTAACAATGCTCTTCTCAAGCTGAGGGAACTACCTTACAGCGTGTGACAAATGGTACAGTACGTTTTGCTTTGAGCACGGCGGATTCAGTTTCCTGCCTATCTCGAAGTACGACAGCTATGGGTGTTGCATCTTGTATGTAAGAATCTAGAACAGCACAGGATACGTCTTGGATAAACGTGTAAGTTTGAGCACCAGATTGCTGAGTGTGAGGATAAAGTTCTGCTGACACGCCTATACGATTATAGCCAACGTGTCAGGAGAAATTTTTTCAGGAAGGATATCCTATACCTACACAGGCTACGGACGTTTGGCAGGTTGCTGAGACTACACACCGTCTGTGTCGAACAGCTATGAGTGTTTATGTGTGTTGGTAGTCTACTTTGACAGGAAACACTTGGCACAAGGAGTTTCCTAGTAAGGCTTATCTTTGTACTTCTAAATGTCGAACTACGGACATGGACAGTTTGGCATGTTATATTCCTTCAGTTAGTTTCATTAAGCCTAGCTGAAGTTACATGTAAGTCAACAGTCCTTTACCTGTACCCATTTCTTTATCTTGCTGCTGCCAAGATAAGCGAATACATACATTGATGTATCAGTGCCTGACGGCATAGGAACCTAAGAAACAAAGTCGCGCATATCGACAGGAGAGCAAGCTGTCTGCGTTACGTATGTCTATACCTTCGCGTTACCATTCCGGACACAACTTACAGTGCCCAGCAGAGTCACCTTTTCCCACTACTATCTGTCCACAGCAGTCTACCAATCCTGATCCTGCTGCACGACCGCAATTCCGAAGTCCCATTTTGCGGTGGTAAAGTCATATTTGGCTGTCAGGTATACCTACAGATCGGACTTATATCTAGCACCCTATCCCTCCGGATATCTTCCTTCTACGTAATAGGATACAGCCTATCCGTTTGCATTTACAGAAGGTATAGCATCGCCTGAACTTACATACAGTCTATATCCAGAGCCCTTGTGATCCAGCGGTATTATAGCGAACCCGTTAGCGCAGGCACTCTGTCCATCCCACGAACTTGTACCTCCGCCGCCCACGTTAGGCTATACACGCAGCTAAGACGTCGGGACAACTACTGAAGGTGCTGTGTTAAACGGACTCAGCGTAGCTTTCGGTGTCATTATACCCGGACGCTACTTCTAAGAATCAAAATAGCAAGCCAGAGAAGCCCTGAAGTTACCATATGCCGCTATGTAGTCAGAATTTTTACTGACTTTGTCAAACCAGTCCTGCAAGCCGTCCCCCATCGGATCGTAGCTGGATATACATCCGACGCCACCTCCGAGTGACTACAGGTTGGCAAATGGAACTATGTTGACTACACCCTAAAAAGATACAGGCAGATTCAGGTAGTTATAGTCGTTCTATCTCTACCCGTCAGTCTAATCATAATTTGTTGTGTCACAGCATATGGATATAGAGTCGGAGAACAGGTCTTTAATGCCTACACACTAATACTCTTTCCATCCGCATCTGTCTTTCTTAAGGTGTTTCATATAAGCTCAGATACTTAATTGTACTGTAGTTGTAACTTCGTCATCCTACTAAGTAACAACAACGTTCTGCGTTACATCGCCTATAGACAGAAAAGTTACGCTTCCTGTGTTTGTGTTTATAGTGCGCACACCTGTCGGAGCTTCCGCTGGTAACTAAGACTCCTGTGAGTCTGAACCCCACACATCATTGTATTTAGGTCTCCCTTTACCTGCTGCAGCCGACGACAGTATAATCAAATTGGAATCCTATGCACTTACCTGACAGTTATATCCGTCACAGAAACCTTTGACATTCGTATACATGGTCTGGTTAGGATATATCCCGCCTGTCTATTGGATTCCATCCGATGCGGCATGCAGCACTACTCCAGGCGTTCTGATTATCATGCACTAATTAAGGAGGATTAGAGAGCTTCCTGTATATGTAGGCAGCTAAGCTGTCAGCTACATATAGCATGAAACAAGGAAATTACCTGAGCAAGTGCCATCCTTTGTCCATGTTATGTACCATGGCTACTCATAGTAACCGTATTGCACTTTAAATACAGCCTTGCCTGGTTCTGTTCTTTCAAGAACTATCTGCGTCGGAATATTTGTATCTTGAACAGGTTTGTAGTAATTCTAGCCTGCTAAAAATTGCCTGAGTCTCGGTTTTCGTATCTATATTCTGCAGCAAGCTATACATCCGGCTGTCTGTCTGTCAGTATCAGACAATCCAGTATGGTTATAGAATGGATATACAGCAGATATATTGTACAGTTTATCAAGCATTCCGTACCCCTGAGAACGTTATAGTTCCTGTGTTGGTTATCACTCGAAGATCTGAAAGAGCAATCGGTTTAATCAGCACATGGCTGCCAGACAGATCTTTACCGTTCACATATTTGAGATACTTCGGTGCCTGATATGCAATGGCGGATACATCTGTGGTATCTTTATCCCCATACACATTTATAGACGGTGTTGATAGTATTCCGCTGTCGGTGAGTGTCACATTGCGCTGGAAAATCAGAGTTGTACTCCCTTTATATTTGTATTTTCCATTAAATATGACCTGTTTACACCCCACTGTATGTGTACATGTTATACACTATGGAGACAGTATGAGGTTGTTCGCGCTCAGTGCTATCTATCCGAGATGCTCCGTAGTAAGCACATTCAGGATGAATCCGGAAAACTATACATCATACATCAATTGCCCACAGACATGTCCATATACATCCACTAGCGAAGCTACAACTTTATCGGCACTCTGTATACCTGCTGTATGGGCTGTACTGCGCTATCTGTACAGTACGGCATAAGCTATTTCAGTAGCTGTGTTGTCACTTACATGTAACTTGCATGTAGTGGCACTGTTGTGTGTAAAGCCGCTTATATATAGAGGGAATCTAGCCTGCTATACACAAATACCTATAGATGGTATCCACGTAGATTTTACTGTGTAGTTATATATCTGCATAGTGGACGCCTAATCGAACGGATATTTCGAAAATGTCCGCACCTGCTGCGTATCTGCATTAAGAATGTTCATTATTACCTCTTTTGTTTATTGCAGATCAGCTTCCAGTAGATGACTAGGAATCGCTGTCATACTAGGCGCATGTGGGGAAGCCCGGATTGGATGAGACATAGATCACATAAACAGAGTCTCCAACAGCAACGGGTCCTGTGACAGATATCTGCTCGCATACACTTGTTATGTTCAGTCTCTGCGTCTGAGTTCCGTTGATGTTCTGTATATATTTTCCTACCTATGTGTTTGTATATACTACCTAATTGGATTCTATAGGCGTCTATATGAAGTTGTACAATGACTATTGCGTACGTCTTATATACATATAATCAGCACTGGGCAGATACGCATGGGTTACACCACCGTAAGTGTCACCATACCATATATTCTGTCCAACATACTAGTTAGCTATGAGCTATGAGTTTTTAACTACAGGCGTTATTGTAAGAGTTCCCGGCTAGCCGACAACATTGCCTGCCATGTCAAATCTCTGAATACTGAAAGGCCAGTCAGGTCCACCTAAAGCACCCTTGTTCGTAAAGTTTAACTAGTCTTTATCACACTGGATAGATCCTATCACAGTAATGTTTAATGTATCTCCGACAGGCTTCACGTCGTCGTTAGCCTGAATACTGGTGATACCTTCATTGTTGTAGCTGTATGTATATGTAAGCGGATGGAGAGGCAGCTTTCCTGAAAAATTTATAGTGTGAGAAGGTCTGACACGCAGCTTAACGAAACCGAAAGCATGTGCTGTATCAAAAGTCATCCACAGATTGCCTGCATACTATACAGTAGCCAACACTACAGAACCCGACATCAGTGTTATCGAGCACTAGCCCTGTTTAGCTGTCAATATATTAAGAGAAGGCTGCTGCTGTACATCTTTAAGGGCTAACTTTATCGACTATATAAAGTAATTGCCGAAAGACACCTAACATGTGAAAGGGTACGTATCTGTACGTGCGCTTGTCTCTGTCGTTACAAAGCTCATGTATTGCTCTCACCGATTATATCTAAATAAGTCCGCCACCGCCGGTATCATCGTCTCCGACGTTTACCGATCCAGACCCTGAATCAGATCTGGAAGGATACAAACCAAATCCTGATGTGAAATAAGTTACCTACTAGGTGTCCTATTTGCTGACCACCATATCTCCCTGTGTGAACTACCAGGCAAGCTATATACGCCACCTGTTTGTCATTGTCAGCTATCCTTTGTCGATATCAGTAGCATCATAAGCTGCTTCAGCATATGTTCCGAGATCAACAAGCGGGCTGGAATATAACTGTGCGTCACTGCCGCTGCCTCCCTATACAATGACAGGCAGCACTTTAATGGATCCTGAGAACACAGCTCTGCACTACTTTGTCGGGAAGAATTGTATAGCGCACGTTATTACAGGCTAGTTCGTAGCCGATATGTCACAACTGAGACTGCCTGTATCAAGCCCTCCGCCCAGGCTTCCGGTATCTTTACCATACTAGATGTAAGTGTTCTATGTGACTTTGGTGACAGAGAGCAGCATTGCTCTGCCTTGCGCCGCAAGGAAAGATTGTGTCTGTCCTGACTATAATGTCGCTTTTAAGTGAAGTGTGACAGTACTCAGCCCGGCATCGCAGAAGTCTATGATTCGCTTTGACTGCATTATAAAGCCCAGGTGTGTCTCAGGCGCCTGAACCACTTCTATCGATCTGGCTTTTGTAAACACCAGATAGTTCCACATGGCGACAACTGCTTTATATTGATACAAAAGCTTTACAGCCTTGCCGAACTCTCTTTGTCTGTACTCCGCATCTATTTCGCTTTTGCCGCAGTTCTATATCTACAATACTCGTTTATGCAGCATCTAGTTCCAGAGCCTGGCTGCAGCCGGTTCATAGTACAGGATACAATCCTTCAACCCGGCGAGCCACAACATACACTACTGGAGCATAGACTGCACATACCACTGGGAACTGCAGTCGACGCATGCCTGACAGCCATCGAAGATCTTTATTGCTCCAGACACTTTGGATATCTATGGATCTGAATCGTCACCGCCCTAAACAACAGACGTACAGTAATCGCCCATCAGCATGAATTGTCCCTACTACATAGGCGACACGCCATTTATAGTCCTTAAGTAGGATCCTGTTATGATGGGCGTTACAGGCGCTTCCGACTAGCTGTCAGAGTCCTGCTTAGTCAATATATAAGATATCTTCGGTCCGGATGTTCCTGGTGTGACCTTAAGGTCATCCTTTCCCTGTATCTTTAAGTATTTTGTACTTACAGGATATCCTGCTATGCGCAATTCTGTTATCATATCAGTGCTGGTTCATTAGCGTAGATAAATTCGCCTGCATATAATTAATGGTATTGGCCTGATTTGTGAAGTAACTCTGCAGGACACTCTGTTGCTGCTTCAAGGCCTACAAAGCAATCACTGTGCTCTACATATTGGTTGAATCGCAGCACGGCTTGGAACATGGATTTTTCACAATCAGCCCACCCTGTCCCTGTGCGACAACGTCAACGCAGTCAACACCTGAAATCTGTATATTGCCGTTGGAGTCAGGAGTTACGCCGTTGATAGAGGTGATGGGTGTCGCTCCTGTCGAGGCGTTCAGCTGTTGCACCACAGACTACTGCACAGTCTAGGTAACATAAGTCTGGTCGACAGATATAGTAAGTGTCGTTACCTAGCCTTCAACAGCAGCGGATATGCTGACCCCCTATCCTGCCTGGATCTACACAACTCCATCATAATAGACCTAGTCGACCTTTATCGCCTAGAGATATGTCAGTTTACCTATTACACTGATGACATTCCGGTTAAGCTTGGTGTTGCTCGCTGTGTATACTTGTGTGCCGATATCATATGTGTTAGTAGGTCCTACACATATGGAGCCTGTAAGTTTAGCTGCCCACGACAGCGATCCTCCCTATAGTGCAGTCAATGTGTACCAGTGCTGCACCGCAGGCTATGTCATAGTGAGTGTTTTTGGAATCCCTGAGCCTACAGCAACCTAGATACCGTTGTATCCTATGTAGATAGACAGAGATGCTCCCTAGTCCTGAACTCTGCTTATATAAAAAGCATCGCCGTCTACAGTTCCGGTAGCTTCAGGGACCAATATGCGCATATCCAAAATCAGATACTTAGGCAACAGCTGACTTGTAACAGACAGTCCTGTTACCTAATCCGCCAGAGGATATGTCTGGGCGGCCATATGACTCATCCACTAATAGTCTGTCATTTACCACCTCAGTAATTCGCGTTGTAGGTGAGCACCTTGGCGAGCTGGTCGAGGATATCCTGAGATACAGCATCGGATGTGTCGTCTTCCTGCACCTATGCAACAGCGGTTGTCTTGAATCCTGTCTGATACACATACATGTCGCTGCCGGGCGCTACAGCCTATACCTTTGCCAGCAACGTGCCATGTGTGCTGAGATCAAAATTGCCGATGTAGTCTGTCTATGTGTAAGCAAGCATAGATGTGCTGGTGTTGGAGAACACTGCAGTTGTGTCGCCTATGTGTATTCCTGGAATAGTAGTATATTCAGTGCCAGATGTATCTACAGGTATCCAGTACACAGAGATGTTGACACGTCCTGATCCGGGACCTCTTGTAGTAAACCATATTTTGGTCTGTCCTTTCAGGTTCTATCCGGAATACGTAACAGGTGTAGATATGATGAACGAGGTTGTCGCTGATCTCGGGAAGACAGTATACGTCAGCAGTCCGTCCGCAACTCTCTGTGTACCGTTCATACGCATGTCAGAAGCGGCGATGTTTGCTCCGTCGTGCTGAGCAGACGAAATCTGATATATACCCAATCCCAGCTTCTGTACTTTGATGCCCATACCTGCATACAGCCTGGAAACGATAGGTGTTATGGAAATATTCTTGCCTGAAATATCGGCAACGGCTGTGGCCGAACCAACAACTTTGTTCTTTACGTACTGCGGCAGGTTGATCTCATATGTGCCGTTAAGAGAGTTCACACTGAGAGAAGAACTTCTTACAGTTCTTACAACAGAGTCCCCATAAGCAAACGGATAGTCATTGAACACGACAACCTATCCAGCCTGCGGTGCATCAGATGCTGTACACCATACAGCATCAGGCTGGAAGGAAAAATCAGTAGTATTGAGAAGACCTCTGTAGAACACAGCGGTCGTATCGGCGGACAGCTGTCCAAGCATGTCTGCATCAGATATCTTATAGAAGTAATTTCCTTGTGCCGTGTACTCTCCGTTATACGCTGCGCGCTACTGCCACTACCCTATAACCAAACTTGCGTGATGATGGTTGTCATGTGCAAGATAGTTCGAGAACAGACTGAACTTGCCGTCCCCGTAATAGCTTAGGCATGGCTGTCTGAGATTCCATCCAGGTGTCTTTGTAGCTTTACCAGCTGTCTATGGAGATAAATAATAGATTCCAGCCTAAGCTCCAGTACCTAATGTAGCCTAGACGATGGGTGACTAGTAGTATCCAGATCGCAATATAACCGCAGGGTCTGTGGAAAGCACGATGCCCTATACTCGGCTCTGCGGCGCCTATACAGACTGCCCTTGTGCTCCGGGAATGCCCAACAGAGCCGCTTTCGCAGGCTTGAAACATGCTGACGACCCTTCGGAATCGAAATATACAAGGTCTCCTGTCTGTACAGATGCATCAAGCACAGCCTACCACTGTATGACAGCGCTTTTGTTTGAAATTTGGTCAACACGTTGACTTATATTGTTGAGTGCTGTCTATATGTAGTCAAGAGGCTGGTTGAGCTTATCAACAGTAGCCATCCCCTATGTGTACTTGGGTACCATGTAACTTTCAGCCATGTAAGCCTCCAATATTCATGCTCAGATTGAATATAAGTCCAGCACCATTGAGTCTGCACGTTGGCTATACCGGCACGCGGGCAAGCTACCAGCTATTTTCATCCAGCAGACATATATGTACTATTTTATCTTTTTGCTATTCAATCTGCGAGTGATCTAATTTGTATGTATCAAAGCAGCATTTTATAGAGTTATCCACAACAGAGACAGTTCCATTCCTTACTACTTTACCTGTATCTGTAAGTCCTGTACAAGAATTGACTGCCTGCAGAAGAGCACGCAACAACAGCTCAGATCCTTTATTTGTCAAAGTCATTGTATCTCTCCTTATGCTGCAAGCCGTTATTCACAGATTCATTGTAATAAGCTATTGCTTTAGACGTCACCTGTAAATCAGGCTATATCGTAACGTATGTCTGTGCAGCATATCTGTATATTATAGGTATAGCACCTAGCGCTGTGTTCTAAACAATCACACGAGCAGCTATACACATGTCTTTGTAGTTGGAAGACGGAGCTACAATGATAAAGCCGGAGTGCTTCCATACTGTGGACAAAAGGAATTGCGCGGGATTCATATTGTCTGGAAGCTGTATATACGGTATATTCAGATCAGCATTTAACTATGCGCACAGTCTTTGATACTGTATGTAGTTCTAACCTGTCAGCGGCAGTACATTGTTTACAGGACTCAGTCCGTCTCTGTTTGAAGCTGTGAGCACTCCGGCATCTGTAACAACAGGTATGCTCGCGATATCAGATGGAATGGTATCTTTCCATGTTATCACTCTCGGATAGTCAAGTGCGTTTTCAGATGCAACAAATAAAGGCTAACCCTTCAGTACATACTGACCTTTAGTAACTATCGGAGAACCTTCACCGGTATATGTGTGGTCGCCTATAATAACTGTGCTGCCTTGTACATCTGATACAGTGCCCTACTGCCAAGCTACAGGACATTGTCCGACAGCTCCAAGTAACCGCAGAACATCTCGCTTGTTGCTGCCGTTAAGCTTTATGCTCCAGGCCGCCTCCACAGCTCCCGGATACTTATACAACCAGTAATTCGGAACCTACAGGATACCGGTAAAAGCATCCCTCAGTGTCTGATACTTCTAGTAGATGCCCCACAGCTAGTAACAGACTTTTATCTAACCGGCTACAGTGACTATAGTAGACCGGAATCCGATCTGATCCAACGGCTGGTTGAACTTAATACATCCGTCCTGCACAGTATAGTCGGTATCGATATTGAGCAGGATATCAGGTGTGTCCACCTTATTCTGTATCTTTATCGGGATACCAAGCTGCTACAAAGTACTGTACTTAGTGCCCTACACAGTTTGCCCTATGGAAGATGATCCAATTACGAACTGTGTTATAGGTATTACAGCGCTGCTCTATGTCTATGCATCAACCAGTATACGCACAGGGTGCCACTTATCAGGTTGCACCGTATATGCAACATGCAACTGATTGTCTATTTGCAGCAGCCTATCCTACAGCACCTATCCAGACACGTGCTGAAAGAACTTGCCAAGCAGCTAGATCAGCCATGTGTCTTTCCATACCGTAGTCCAGAAATATCCGCATATTCTGCGAACAAGTTTAGCCCATTTCTACATTACAGTACCTCAAGTATGATATATGCTGGCACTGTTGAGAAGTAATATGCTTGAGGATCCCACATATACAGACCTTGTCTGTATGTCAGGTCGATCTAGCCGTCAGAAGTGGTAAAGTTATAGTTGCCCCCATTAGTCATCGGCAAGCTTGTCTGAATACCATATGGAAGTCTTAAATTGATGTCAGGATACTGCTGGTGCAGAGCCTAGGCAACCTAAGCCATATTCAGTATATAGTCACCGACCTGTTTGCTGTTCACATATTGGGATATGAAAATCTTAAGTGACTATAAGGTATCCTATGTTATCGGCTGTGTGCTGTGTATGTAGCCGGATATATGTACTGTTGCAGGTACAGCAGCTTTTACAAGGCAATCCTGTCCAAGGAAGGCGCCTGAAGAACTGTCCATATACTACTGCAGGTCTGTAATGCCGTTTACATACTACACAGTCACCTATACCGGAACCGAAGCTGCGAGGGACTGGCGGAAGCGTATCTTAGCTGTCTGATATACAGTAAGTCTTGCTGCCTACGCAGATACAAGTGTGTTGGATGAACCATACTATACAGTGTATGTGCCTATCTATGTGCCTTGCTGGGCAGAAAGTACCTTTGTTACGCGTGTGAAACCGGCAATCTATCTGTCATCTTCTGCGGACACCTATATATAGTAGCCATCACTGTCATGTTTCATAGACTAGAACAGAAGCTTACCGAATGATGTCTGATTTGCCGTTTTCACATAGACATCGACTATGCCGCCATAAGGCACATCGAGGTTGTTGTTTCTGGCTCTGAAGCATCCAGGATCTTTGCTGCTTATTGCGTTGCAGCTCATAACCTGTACAGGAGCTTCCTACATCTTTATCCGTAGAGCTCCCAATGTTCCTATAGCAGATCCGCACCTGTCCTTACATCTGTTCATCATAGATGCGTCTGTCTAGCTCTAAGCTCCACCTGTTATCGGAGATGTAAGCTATGCCTGGTTGACATTGGCTATGTACGATGATATTGTGACCAGAGCCCCTTCCGGTATCTCCATGTAGCCGGATACAACAGAAACAACAGGAACATTGGTCTTGTACTGGCCATTAATGCTGTACATTTTTGTGTAATTGATGTCTTCAGTATCCTATAGAGGATTCACAGAGGCTATAGTTGTCTTCTAAGTAACAAAGATATGTCCGTCTATAGTAAACTGCGCGCCTTTAGTCACTCGAACAGAAGAGGCAGTACAGGTAAGAGTCACAACACCTTTTGCGTATGTGCCCTGCTTTCTTGTGACAAAGTAATTACTTGCAACTATATCCGCAGTCTGGTTCTGTGTAAGCTGTGACTAGGACAGGTAACCTACAGACGTAGTTCTTAACCATGTCTACATCAGTTGATTTATCTTTGCGAATACATATGCATAAGGTCTTATCAACAGCTACCGTATGGTAGATGCTTTCTTTACATCAAGCTGCTGAGAGTAGTCCTGCATCAAATTGGTCAGTGTCTACTAGGCCTGCTGAAATTGAGTATTTGTTGGTTCTGTTAAATTCACGACAGTTCTCCAGTATATGTCTAGCCGTCTTTGAGCCGCAGGGTTATACTTAAGACTCCATTACTTGCAGATGCTGTAAGTGAGTCCATTTTGTCAATATCCTATGAGTCCAGCAGAGATCTCGCCTGTGCACATGCGTTGGAACCGAGAGATGTAAGAAGCTAGTCAGATGGCGTGTTTGAGCCTGATAACAAGTCTATCAATTGTGTTCCGGCATTTTCTCTGTAACTGGAGGAAGACGAGCTGAGCATAAGCACAAGTATTTTCTGATACAGAATAAGCCCCTGTACAGAAGTTACTCCAAGCACATGCGGCTATATAAGCATTGTTTTAGGCTATGTGAACTGCATATCCTTCATAAGTACACATCTCCAGCTGTACTGTTAGCCCATGCTTTTCCAAGCGTTTCCTGGACACCGGCAAGCAGTCTCGATTTTCTTTTCTAAGTACAAGTCAGTAAGTCTCTGCTTATACGGAATATCTAGCCGTACTGCTAAAATGTAGATACCTGTGCAGACTGATCTTTATTACTCTGCAGATGGGACAAGAACTGAGGCTGCAGAATCTAATCCAGGTTTGTCAGGTACAGCTATGCCTATGCAGGTTTCTGTGCCTAAGTTGCCCGGTATTGCTGACTGCCGTCCACTATATCCTATAGAGATTCTAAACGGAGGTTCATCGCATACCTGATAAACTTATCGTGCTGCTGCAATGAGCAGCCGGTTGGCTTTTCTCCGCCTTCCTATATAAGTTTTCTCATACGAGACCTCTCACCTAACCCATGAGCTGCTGTATCCGGCTCTTTCTCTGTGATACAGCCCCAGGTGATATATGCAGTTTCTCAGCTATCTGATTATTGGACAGCGGCTTTGTTTTGTACCCGGATGTCCACTACATTATCTTTTTATCTACAGGAGATACAGATGAGTAGACATAATTATAGTAATCCCTGTCCGTGACATCAGACGCTCCAAGCATCTGGTGTCCCTAAGGATCTTGAGACATTGTCTAACTTATGGTAACAGAGGACTGCTAACGCAGCTTATCCAGTTTGCGCTTGGAGATATACAGAGCCTAGCTCAGCTACTAATCAGTAGGCGGTCTTCCCAGGTCACTCTACAGCTAAGCTGTTTTATTGTCCAGCATCTGTTTCATGTAGACCTGATTCTAAGGGATATGAATGATATTCTAACGCTACCTTCTGAGTCTGTTGAGTCTTTGAAGGTTTGAAAACACGAAGGTCTTTGGAGACACTTTCTTTGTCACATCGTAGTTACGCAGACTCTGCAAGGCATAGGATGTAGCTTTTATTCTGAATGTGTTCTATTGTCCAGGTGTATAGGTATGAAGCGCACTGTCGATAGTCGGCCTGATGAAGTCCAATATCTGTTTGGTGGTTTCAGGCGTGCTCTTCTTCTGCCAATCGGCTATGGTCTGTACGATATCTTCTTGCGGCTGCTTTACAGGTTTAGGCGCAATATTCTGAGAAGAAGTATTCAGACCTTTAATTTGTTCAAATATACCCGGCATCTTAAACCTCACGCTAAACCACTGTAATCAGAGCTGTTATTGTAATCGTACATATCAGATGTAGCCAGGCTTTTCTAATAGAGCAGAGGTGTCCGCTAATCCTGAAATATAGCCTTGGCGAAGGCAGAGCTCTATGGAGTCAGCGCCGTCACATTTACCGTTATTGTCAGATATGACGACTGCTGAGGTGATGTAGAGCATCCGTACTAATATGTAACTGAATCAAGAACACCGAAGAATTTACTGTATTTCCTGTCATTCAGATTCTGTTGATCTAAAGGAAGCTGTAAAGCTATGGACTTACCTATATACCTGTCCATATTCTTAGCTTTATCAGTCGGCAGCAGACTCACAGTAGCTTGCTTCTAGGCAGCATACATACTGAAATACAGTGTCTTTGCATATGTATCAAACATCTGTTTAGCTCCGTCTGCCCAGCTTGCGTTCTACTATGTCTACGTAACAGCTGACTAACCAATAGGAATGTTCTTCATATCGGTTTTATATGTCTTGAATCTGGACTTCTATACAGCTATGGTAAGTAACCACCACGGAGCACCTGCCTGCTTTATCTTGGAAGCTGGTGTGACCGCTTCGTACTCACCATATAATCCAGGTATATTCTGCATCAGTCTTGTTCCCATATCGAAAGCCGACAGCATCGTCAGGTTGACAAACAATTTATCAGGTATACTTAAATGGGACAACGGATTGGCGGTAACCTGTACAAGATTGATGTCTTCCGGTGTTATGATGGCATCTTGAGTCTAAACAGGCAATACATAATTAGGGATGATAAACAATTTGTCCTAAGCGTCGGGAAGTGTTCGCTAAGCAGGCGCAGTTGTCAGGAACCGCTAACCGGCCAGAGTAGTCATTATAGCATCGATGAGCTGCCTGTTATCGATACCTGATGCGAACATCTGATCAAAGGCTATAAGATATGGATTACTATGTCCTAAGTCTACAGGCGCCTTGATAGCCTACTTGATTACAGAACTTATCTTGTACTGAGAGGTTATGTATTTGGATAAGTCTATAGTAGGCGTCTATGCGAAAAGAGCCAGTTTTGCCCGCATCTACTGCAAGTAATTGAATGCTTTGGTAAAAAGCTGATCTAAGGTGTCGGCCTATATGCTCTGGCCGCTGTTGGAAATCAGCAACGCTGTATCGAGTTTTTCAGTGCTGAATATATTGGTTGCCTGTGCGTTGGCTCCTATAAGACCGTTTTTCTACAGCTATGGCACATTGTTTGCAGACTTAGCATCTACATACTTATAGTCGCTGACATAGGAGAACATCAGCTAGCACGCCTTTCCCATGCAGAAACATGTATACTAAGATGTAATTCCAGGGCGCTATGCCAGAACCGGAGTTACGACGCACACACGTCCTGTAAACCATTGCACAGGCTGTCCTCTGTTCTATCTGGAGTTGTACTACAGCAGCTGGCACTACATGGGTTTAGTTTCAGGCTGACATGCACTGTTATACAGCTATGCCAATGCCGACAGTTTCGGATATGTAGACAGATTTCTGACTTCCACCTGCCAGGTAACATCCATAAGGCTCACCCGGCACTGAGTTATTGCGCCTTTAGCCTTGCGAAGATAGAAGTTCTTTACAGCGTAATACTTTACAGCTCCGGACACCTTGACACAAAGTACAAATGAGCCGGATGTGTATAACGTCATCATATTCTGGCTCCGTACATGGTCAGCTGGTATTGCATAACTCCGGGCATACTCTAGCTGGCTGAACTCTGCTGTAAACTGACAATGACTCCCTTATATGTATCTGTACCTACAGTTATAGTGAGCAGCGATTGCTGGGAAGCATTTTTTATAGAGCCTCTATAGTCCATGTAAAGCTTAGACAAGCTCTATATAGTGGTCGCATTGCGGTTAGCAGAAGATAAGCTGCACGTAGGCTACAAGGCCATACGCAAACCGGAGATAGTTATACTGACAGGATGGTCCTCAAAGGTAAGCATACCAAAGTTGCCTGAAAGAGACTTTATTAGATTGTAGTCTATCTGCTAGGATATCTATATGCCCATTATCGGAGCCTGAGCTATATACAGCTATTTAGATCCAAGGCTCAGCGTAACGTATGTGTAACCTTTCAGCTTTGTCTATTGTATATAACTTGTTATAGGGAAAACCGTAGTTGACATAGAGCAGCCTTGTTCATTTCTTCTAAGCTATCTGTTTGAGGAAGTTGGCTATACGCTACAGAACACTGTTCAACTTGCCTGCCAGATCACTGTTTGTATCTGATCCGCCCAGCTTTGCTCTGAGTCTGCTGTACTAGCTGAAAGACTATATTGACTTGAATCTGCCTTTGTTGGTATTGAAATACTGCTAGTTGACAACAGTGCCCTCAGACTAAGCCTTAAGCAGAGTCTACATATCTTTTCTGGTTTGCAGTGTGAACTACTAGTCAGTGCTCTATTTAAGCGCGTTTCTGCGGTTGAGAGCATTCAGCCTGTATCTGTAATTGCTTCTGGCAGTGAGAACAGCATCAGCACGCTTTGTCTGATCGGTCTAGTTGTCAGCCTGCATCAGGGCTGCTGCAAAAGCGTTGTATGCATCCTGCCCCTATTTACTTGCAGCCAGATCTTTAAGCTTTTTATCCTAGCCTACTGCGATTGCGGACAGAACATATCTCTGCGCCTATTTGTACTATTGAGTACTCTTATCGGCTTGCGTGAGCGTTTTTAGATGCTGTCTATAGTCGCTATCTGACCTTCCGGCTCCAAGAAACCCGTATCGGAGTGCCTACTGCATCCCTGACTAACCGAGAACACTGCGTAATTGTGTGTTACGTGCAGTTATCCTGGCTTCATCTGTCTATCCATATACCTGTTGAGCAAACATCTTATAGACAGCGGACTGATCTCCCCAGTTATTTGTCATGAACCTGTTGAAAAATGTATTCCAACCTGTTCCTCCTGTGGCATCCATGGCTTTGAATGTATTGCGTATAGTGGACATGGTACGTCCGAACTGCTACTGCTACTGTATCTGAGACACTCTGCGTGCACCTGCCAGGAAATTCGTATCAGTGCTTACAGCCCAGTTAATGATGCGTCTGGATGTCTAGTTCAGTCCACGCACCTGGTCAACATTACCTGAACGACTGAGCTATGCCATGACCTAAGGGTTGCTGAACTAACGCATGGCAGCGCTGATCTGTGCTCTTGTCCAGCGGCCTGTCTGCATTAACTGCAGCTCTTTAATGTCTCGCTGCTGTCTCCACTGCTATCTGATACCGGATGAAGCAAATGCACCTGACATCTGAGCTTCTCTGTAAGCAGAATACTACAGACCTCTCAGCAGCTAGCCATTGGAGCTTACGCCAGCAAGGTTACGGGCAGCTGTAAGTGCATCCTGTCCGTTAGCCTGTGCCTAGCTGATTCTGTCTCTGAACTGTTGGATTGTTCCTGTTCTGTTCCTCTGTCTCCACAGACTGTAAGCCATCGACATGAAGTCAACACCACGGCTGCCTTGCGCACTGACGTATGCATTAAGCGTTCCCTGCTGGAACTACTAAGGAGTCATACCATAGGACGTATTGCCTGGAATAAGCATACCTGCAACTTCAACACCAAGCACGCCAGCTCCCAATCCGGCATATCCTCTAATTCCGTTGTTGGCCAGCATACGGCGCATTGCACCTCCCATATCAGCCAGCTGACCCATTGACACACCTGGAGCATATCTCTGTATATCGGCGATTCTTGTCGAAATGTTCTGTACAGCAGACACACTCAGTTGAGATATATTCTGACCTGTAAATCCCTGTATGGCATTTACCATAGAGCGAATGTCCTGACCAAATATATCTCTTAACGGCTGCAGAGCTCTTGTAGTGTCTCTTACTTTGGTCTTGAATCGCTATATGCTTGATGCCAGCTACTGTCCGCTGACATTTCCGAATTGATCGCTGGCATTGGCTATTATGCCTGCGAGCTAGGCAACAGCTCCTCCTGAGAACCCCCCAAAAGATTCCCCTTGTCCGAGCACTGCTCTGCGCTGCGCCTGTTGTGAAAGCTGACTGATACCGGCAGCTAACTGATTGGCACGAGTAACAGCACTTGTATCTAACGGGTTTCGCCTTGTACTCCATTGAAGGACACCTGCCTGAGCCAGCTACATGCCCTGCATTGTCCTTGTTACTTCAGATGGATCGGCAAATACCTGTATAAGCCCTGCGGCCTGTATAGGATTTCTCTATACACCATATATACGCTGCTATATCTGCGCATTTGACTAGTTAGGATACAGGGTATTAAAATACGATCTGTAGAAATCGCGCTTCAAAGCATTCTAGTTCTGCTGTCTGCTCCAGTATGCAGCAGTCCGCATCGAATCTTGAACCATACTGGCAAAAGCGCCGCTGTATGTACCTCCATTTGTTGGAAGCAGCATACCGGCCAAGGGCCTGGAGAAATTTCCGGCTCTGTTAAACTAGTCGCCTATGATCAGCTTGTTTACAATTCCGCCAAACAGCGGACCAAGTGCGGATGTAACTGTGGCCTGTAACAGGCTATGCATTGAGTATGGGCCTGTCTGCATACCGGATACACTGCGCCAATAGTCATCTCCAAGTTGAGTCTGCGGACGCTGAACAAAAGATGACAGCACCTGTAGAATTTGATTAAGTATATTTGACTATTGACTCATGCGCGTCTTTCAACTGTTATTACTACGGTAATTTGAATCCGGCAGCACGTAATGTGTTCTCATAAATACTTTTTGCGTCTACCGTAAGGCCTGTCTCTAGCTCTTTACTCGCCCTTCCGAGTATGTCATTTATTGCAGCAGGCACACCCTTATTGAGCTAGATATTAAGCTATGCGGCTATTTGAATACCAGCAGCCCTTAACAGCATCTACGTGGAGGATGCCAGCAGCTTAACAGCCAGAAAATTGCGATCCGTCGGGCGCTATGCGTATCTTTTTATTACTCCGTAGGTATCCCGTTGCTGAGATAGCATTAACAGGCGTGCGGAATACCCTGATAAAAAGAATCATCAAATCCGCTGGAAACCAGAAGCTCCATGGTTCTTGAATGTGTAACCAGAACCTTGTCGAGAATACCTGCTGACAATGATGTAACAACGGAAGGATCGACAAGACGTGCATACATTTCAGACAGCTGCTGTGTTGTACAATCCGGTTGCAGAGCTTTCTCCAGAATCTACAGACATACGGAGCTCACGTGGTAATCAGATACACTGGTGTCTGTAACTATGCTGATGTTCTATACAGAAAGCAGTCTGTACAATCTGGATAACAAGTCGGATAAAATGGCTTTCCTGTCTTTATCCTGCTCCAAGGACGTCACAGCACCGAGGCGAATCATCTTATCTGTCACCTAAGGAGATAACTATGTGACAGTGATTTTTACTGCCTGGTCAAAAAGATTGTAAGTCTGCTTGTAAGGCGCACCTGATATGATGCAGGCAAGATACCTGTGTTTAGTTTCATCATCGACTTTGGCCGGAGCCTGAAATGTCGGTTTTCCACAACATGGACATGCAAGCAGCTCTTTCTAGGTGTTCGTCTATGACATTATTGGTCCTCCTTATCCGTATTCACTGTATAGTTGCCCTGTAGCGGCAGTTCGTATTTGACTGAGTAATTCTAATCTAGAGTTGAAATTGTACCAGCCTACCATGCAGACTTACCAGGATATGACTTGGATGTCGGCTGATCCTGACCTGTTTCCATTGTTATTACAGGCTAAAAGATCTGACCGGACTAGGTATTTGTCTGCCAGCACATCTTTGGCATTTTGTATTCACCAAAGCTCAACACACCTGACTAGGTGAAGCTCAGCTATTTGCTGCAGATATAGTTGTCGTTGTACCATTGCTGTGTCTGTTCTGGATACGATATAGATGGAGTATCTATTTTATATTGGAATATACGAGCAATGGACTGCTTGAAGGCTCGCAATGAATCTATTGTTACTTTAGGTATTATATCTACCTGTTCTGTTCCCAGTACCATATAGCTGGCGGCTCCGAAAGATCCATTTACAGACATAGTGCCGTCAGCTGTGATATCTTTGCACTGTATAGAGCCTCTGACATGCATGATACCTGAACCTGAACCTCCACTGACTGCAAAAGTTTGGTCAGTATTGCCGACAGTTACAGTGCTCCTTCCTCCGAGTGCTCCAACAAATGTAGATCCTACATTAACATAGAAAGCCTGTGACAGCACACTTGTTGCGTTAGGCGTTATGACGACGCCAGCTCCTGTACCACCTGAATATCCATACAAGCCTATGGATCCGGATGTAGCTTTCATATAGCTGTCCGCATTGAGCATGAGCACACTTCCATCGATGCAGATCGAACCGGAGCCTCTGGTAGCTTTATCTCCTGCGTTCGTAGTTGTCTTATCGTTTATTCCTATGTACATATCTCTGGATGAAGTGAGAGATAAGTTGCCGTTACTGCGTATCACCATACCGGCAGACGATGTTTTAGATCTGTTCTACAGCACCGTGTAGCCGTCTTGTCCTCCTACAGCAGAAGACAGATACAAACTGCCCTATGCAGCTACCTTTACTGACTTCTTGGAGGCGATAACAGCTGCTCCATTGGCATCCAGCTACAGGCGTCTCGGTATCAAACCTATGAAGTCACGTCCCGGACGAATAAAGGTATCCAGTGCGCTGGATATGTAGATGTTGCCTCCGGTCATTCGTATCTAGCTTCCCCAGCCGTCCTTAATAAGGATAGATCCATCCTACTATTGAGTGATAAATGATGTGCATTTATACACTCGCTTCTGCTGTCCTGTATACGTATCAGTTACCTATGCGTACTGACATGGAGCTAACTATTGCTGTGACGCCTGTCCAGAATCTGTCCAATCCGCTATCCTGGCTGTAAGAGGCTACGCAAGACACTGTACATTGTTGGAATACAAACTGAGAATCTGCTAATCCGTAAGTTGGTTCCTAAGTATGTACTGTGTTCCTGATTGCTGCAGCAGCGCATCCATCTGCAGCGCTTTATCTGTCGAGGTATATTGAGGAGTCTGAAACTTAGGAATCTACTTCTAGGATAACTAAGCCGCTGTCTAGTCTGATATCTGCTGAGGAGCGTAGATATCAGGTGTCTTTATCATTCTGATGCTTTTTGCCGATACTGTTTCTGTCTACCCATCGTATGATACATGATTAGTAGCAAGCACAGGTATATCCATGTCCTGATACTACTAATCCTGCAGAGGAGACAGTACCGAACTGAACTGGCCGGATACAAGTCCGCCCTTAAATTCCTGCGTTCTGTAAATAGGATCACCTGACTACGCACTGTAGTCAACTGACGGTGTGTTTCCCTAGCCTGGATTATTCTCAACAGGTTTGCTGCTATTAGTCTGCAGGACACCAAGACCCTATTTGGCACCAGATGCTGTTAGCTATCTGCTTATATCTGTACTGTGCTATATCAGCTGACTGAAAGAGTCGAACTAAGCGTGCTAAGCTACAACTGTTATACTGTTGTCCAGTCCGGAGAACTCTGTATAGGCAAGTCCGGAACCCTTTATTGTTATCTGTGCTCTCCCGAAGAACGCAGATGGTCCATACTTATCACCGATTACAAGGTCGCCAGGATATGTGTCCTACGTGGCACCGCAGGGAGTCGAATTCACGCCACTGTTTGCATACTTGCTTATCAGTGTCTACAGCTATGTGGAAAAAGTCAGGTCGCCTACAGGTGTGTTCCATCTGTAGGTATGCAGCAAAGAGAACAGTTTGTATGATTTAGGCTACCCTCCGCCTGGATTCACAGATAGAATGTAGCCTTTACCTGTTGCTTTATTTATCCAGGCTATGACAGATGAACCGACAGCAGGCAGACCAGCTACACTCGCTCCAAAGGTACCTCCGCCACCGCACATCTTACATGAGAACTGTCTGTCGACACCTGCCGACTGAGTGCGAACTACTGCTGTACCTGTATTCGGCAGACAGGCCTATATGACACCGGCTATAACCTAGCTGCCCACATACGTGAGAGGCTGGTTCTATGGAGTGAAGCTGTTAAGAACGCTCAAGGTTGGCTCCTATATAAAAAATGCGCATGTAGTAACTTACATGCGCATCATTGAACATCAATGTACTGTGTGTCAGCTGTTCGTACTGGACCACTTCATCTCAGTGAACTGCAACACAAACGTCCCTTGTGCATTAGCCATACCACCCTAAGCGATGGTAAGGTTGTACTGTACCTGACTTCCAATCGCACCGTTACATACAATTTCCTGCGGCTGAGACTTGACATCGCAATCCTAGCCCGATGCAATGGAAGAGTTGGTAACGATAATCGTTATCGGCTTACAGGCACTTGCCAGAGCATCCAGGAAGTCATTGAGTTCCGTAGACGGTCCGATGAGCGTATTGAGCTGCACTACACCGGAAGGAGCTCCGATAAGCTGAATTGGAGCAGATCCTCCA
>ULKJ01004897.1_pt1 | contig 26589 bp, 29 predicted proteins | sample 1951121 | NCBI WGS metagenome assembly ULKJ01 (sample SAMEA4835497, study PRJEB28245) | human gut metagenome | biome: gut microbiome; material: fecal sample | place: Denmark | collected 2008 | reverse complement strand
GGCAGGAGGTTGCACGCCCACTTGTCGCGCGTGTTTGTACCACTATTTGTATCATTACAAATATACAAAAAATCGTGAATATCGGACTATCCTATAAAAGAATAATCCGATATATCACGCACTACATTAAGCTCTTTTACGTCTTGCAAGACCACCGCAAGCAAAACCATTTCTCATGTGATTAGTTACTCCACGAGGCCATAACTTTTCATATAAGCGGGCACTTGCGTAATTATTAACTGCTCCGGCAAGACCTTCAACTCCTTGTAACATTCCTTGTAATCCTTGCGTTCTGACTGCCATTAACTGTTGATTTAAGCCGACAGCTTTATTATATTCATTAATAGCGTCTTGATACATAATTTGACTATTAGCATTTCGAGCATTAACTCGTTCTTGCCTATTCAAATCATATCTTTGACGTTGATAATCTTTCTTAGCTCCATACAGTTTATTTCGAGCAAGTTGAGCATTAATTGCAAGATTTGCTACACTATTTCGAGCAGTTTGAACATTACTTGTGTTATCAGTAATATATCGAGCAGCTCTACGTTCTTGTGTACCAAGTTCTTGTAATTCCTCACTTATATCATAATCTGTACTATATTGAACAGCATCTACTTTATTACCTTTCGGAACATGAAGTGTAGATTCAAATTCAATAGCCTTTCGATTAGCACGAGTATTAAGAGCGTTACCTACAATTCCAAACAGTGAACTTGCAAGATTCATACCAAGTCCAAATTCATTAAATCCGAACTTAAATGCAGAACCACCGCCAGCACTTGCAGTAGTTTGAATCGGCGGTGAAGTAGTAAGTTTAGGAGCTGAACCTCCTGTAAGACTATAAGGTGAAGTATATCCACCAAAAGGTCTTTTCTTTCTTACCATTCCACCACAACGCATAACCGGAGCATTATTACGAAGTCCTAAAGCAGTAGCATAAAGTTCTTGAGCTTCAAATAAATCTTCTGTTTTAGCATCAATAGCTTCAGATTCACCACGAGCTTTATTCATTCTATAAACTAACTTTTCAATATTACGAACATTTGTTCCAGTTTGTAATTTGTTAGTTTTACTCTTATCTAATGCAGACAAAGATAATGTAACTCCATCAGCAAGTTGAATAACTTGAGCTTCTTTTTTACCTTTCATATCAGTAAGTTTCTTTGCGTAATCAGCGAAAGTACGATTTGTTCCGGGAACTTTAATCGTATCACTGAATACTTGACCACCTTCAGGAGTTTCACGAACAACTTCACCAGCATACATTCGACCATTTTTAGCGCCGCCGCCTTCAATTTCCGAATCTCCATATATGATTCCAGTTTCACCAGTAGCAGGATTATATTGTTCATGTGTTTGACCATAAGCAACAACACTATTAGATGAATTAGGAACTACTTGACCGCCGGTGTTTAATTTTCTACGACCAATCATTCCACCTAATTTAGCATAAAATCCTGTACCTTCAGAGTAATTACCAAGATTACTTTGCCGAATAGTTGCAACATCATTTTCAACTTTATCTTGCATATTACCCAAAATTTGCTGACGTTCCATTTCAGCTTGTTCAGCTAAAAGTTCTTGACGACGACGTTCTTCTTGACGCTTTTTCTTACGTCCAGTAAACAGACCAACGATGCCACCAATTAATGCACCGATACCAGCACCGATAGGGCCAAGCCAAGAACCAGCAGCTGCACCAGTAGCAAGCGCCGCAGTTCCACCAACAGCAGCTCCAATTCCTAATCCAGTTCCAGCTCCACTTAAAGCACTACCACCTACGATACCTTCGCCATCAGCACTATATTTAGATTCATCAATATCACTGGCTTGAACTCGTGTACCCCATTGAACACTACCGGGGTCATTAATACTTGTTCCACCCCAATAAAATTTCCTACGAGGAGTTCCAACAAGTCCACCGAATTTAGCAGTAATACCACGAGAAGTTAGAATTTCATTATTAATCTTATTTTGCATATTAGCATAAATCGCTGAATCACGAGCCATCAACTGATTTGTCTTTGCAATACCTTGTGCATTCAAATCAATATCACCTTCAGCATAAGCATCATATAAATATTTAGTTTTTAGGCCAACACCTACTCCATCAAAATAATCTCGATTGTTTTTACCAGCGACAATACTTCGATAAACATTACCAGACATAACGCCACCGAAATCTTTTCGCTTACGTCTTACAAGACCACCACAACGAGCAACTCCACGAGCAGTAACAATTTCATTATTGATTTTGTTCTGCATATTTGCATAAATAAGTTTATCGTTAGCAATTAACTTATCTACATAATTCTTAACTGGAATTCCAGTATCATCATTCTTTCCACCATGATAAAATAAATCAATCATGCCATTACCGAAAAAACTATTACCGGAATTACGAGCCATTCCTAAATAATCAGCAGTAGCATCATGTGTAGAACGAATACCACCGAAATTATATTTTTTACGATTAGTTTTACTCATATCTTCAACATAATTATCAGGATTATCATCAGTATTAAAATTAGAAAATAATTTATTTCTAATCATATCATAATCATTAGAACTATTAGTCTTAAATATTTCTAATTCAGATTTATCTCTTCTTTTATTACCAGTAGTATATTCTTTAATAATACTATCTGTATTACGTTCATTAGCACCTTTTAACAATTTCTTATATTGTCTAAAACCAGTTCGACCTACTCGATATGCAAGATTAGACATAAGATTAACAATAGGTTGAGGTAAAGTATTGAAATCATCAATACCATATTTCTCAGAATAAATATCACGAACATCATTGTAGGCTTTTGCCATACGACGATTCAATTCAGCATCAATTTGTTTTCTTGTTGCTTTACCTTTTGCTTTAACAGATTTAGTAAAATCAGAAGTATCATTTAACTTAAAACCGGGACCAATAGTATCATCACCACCTTCATACGAGGGATAAGGATAATAATATTTACCATTTTTTGAACGTGAACGAACAGTTTTAAGTTTATTATTTTCTTTAACACGAACAAATTCTTTATCACCAGTTAATTCGTTATCCCAAATATGTTGAGAATACTCATTAATATAACGAGTAACTTGACGAAGACTATCAGGATTAACTTTACGATTAGACATACCATTAAAAGTTTGAGTAACGCGACAAGTGGGCGTGCAACCTCCTGCCCCACCGGGGAGCGAGGCCGAAGGCCGAGCCGCACAAGTTGTTACAAATTACCTTTGATTATTACGATTATCAAGAATCCATTCAGGATTAACATCAATAAGTTCCCAAAGTCTGTTATTATCACTATTATTAAACTTCATTATACAATAAACATATTGACAAATGAACTTATTAACATCATACCATTTAGCTTTACGTTTTAATGCAGATTCATCTACAACTAAATCAGTAACCATAAAAGGTATTTGTTTGTGTATATCATTAACATTATTAAATCTCCAAAGATTTACTTTATTAACACCAGTTGTACCATTATACCATTTATCATTAAATTTAACAATTTTATAACCAGTACATTGGTCATCATTGTGAACCAATATTTCATTAATAGTTTTCTCAAATTCGTTAATAGCAGGTAATAAATTATTAACAATATCAACTCTATCTTTCCAAGCAATATTATTTAATAACTTATTATAACTATTATTATCATTAAGAATAAATTTAATATATGATTCTTTAATAAGTTGATTACCAGTGTCATCTTTTAAGAATCGACCATAATTATTTTTAGATATTGCATAAATACCATGTTTATCAAACCAAAATAATCCATTTCGATTGGTAATACCTACGATAGGATTATAATCATGGAATGAAATCCAAGCATTAGCAATAGGACTAAAACTAATTGTGAATTGTTTATTATCAACATTTTGGACTAAATATAAGATATTAGTATCTTCATTAAATGCCCAAATTCTACCATTATTCTTAAACGGATTAATTACATCTTTTGCAAGATTACCGTCAAACCATTTAAGAGCATTAAGAGCAGTCATATTACTTACTTTATCTCCATTGATATTGAAGATACGTCTATGAACTGCATCAATAACAAAATAACCAATAACATTAACGTGAGTATCAAAATAACTTTGACAACCTATATAACCACTGGGACTATATGTAACCTCTTGAGGTTCCATATTAAATATATCAGCTGTACCTAAATACGAAGTACCTTCATCCGTATTAGAAAGTGTATCACGAAGTTGTAATAAATGCAGACCATAAGTCTGTTGAATATAAAGATTTTTATTGTCAGTTTTCAATGCAATAATTTCACCTCGATTAAAAGGCATATCTTTATAATCATCACTTCTAAATAATCGCCAATTAAGATTAGCATTTTCAGCACTCTGTAATTGACTACGAATTATACGATAAGGATGGTCTTGAGTTCCGGGAATTTCTTCAAAATAAGTAAATGTTTCAATACCATTCTCGTTATAAACAGGAGAATAACCTTTACCAACACTACTATTTATGAAATTATCAACTTGATAACTTAATTGATAAAATTCACGTAATTCATTACCACGTTTATCGTGATATTTGAAAGATTTATCTACGTTATTAACACTGAATCGAGCAAGAATATTGAATTTACTTTCAAGAGGAACAGTAAATATCCAACGATAAACAGTAGCATTACTGTCTAATTCTTTTGCTTGAGCATCACCATAACGATAATCAGATGATGGAGCAGTAGCTCGAAGTGTTATATATCCAATAAATGTATCACCAACTAATGAAGTTATTACTTCAGAAGAACCTTTAATATTAATTACATTAGATGCAATTTGAAGTTTCTGATTATTAACATCAGAATAAAGTGTTTCAGAATTATTAATTAAATCGGCAATATATCCTCTTGCCCATTCCTCATTATCTGTACCTTTATTAAATTCATCAAAACCTTTTTCAATACGATAATAACTATCGCCAGCAATGTTATTTTGAGAACTAATATTAGCATTGATATATTCAAGTGAAACATCTTTGGTTGCACGAGAAGTATCAATAGTAAGACTATTAATGTCAGCATCTAAGAATCGAGTTCCAGATTCATTAGGATTTGTATCAAATCCATCAAAATCTTCACCTTTCCATTTAGCTGGAAATACTTTTATATCATCATCAAGTTCTTCATTCTTAATAAATTTAAGAACATCAGTTTCAAAGTATAAAGGTTTAAGTTTACCTCGAATACTATTTATCTTATTATAAAGATATTCAAATGTATAAAATCTTGCGTTATTGCCACCAAAAGGATTTTTATAAGTTTGATTCTTACCGAAATTGTTAGTTTCAGTATCTCGCATTGCAAAACCTTGTGTAACAATTCGAGAGTTATTAATATTATGTTCAACAAAGAAATAAACTATAGAACTAATATACTTATTCATTAAGTCCGTTTTACCAGCAAGATTAGCTTTAATATTTATATTAGGGCTTAACGTATAAGTAGGATTCCATTCAGAAGAAGTAGAATATAATTGAGTTAACCAATTAAATGTCGGAGCAGTTGAACCATTAACTTTATAACTTAATCGAGCTTCAATTAAAATATATTTAGTTTCTTTTGCATCAAGATTAATTACGAAATTAGTTTTGGTATTAACTGTACTACCAATAAATGCGGATTTATTATCCGATGCTAAAAGATTAGATTCAGAAATTTCATAACATCCGGTTTCAACTTCAGATTCTTCCGAATCAATCTGTTTAACTACTGATGTAGCATCATAAACTTTTGTAGTTAAATTTATACCATCAGGTATCAAACTGTCTCCACCAAATGTAGGACTACATTCAACACCAATTAACTGGCTTGATGTACTTTCACTTGTTATCTCCAATACTACAACTTGATAATCAGAAGGATTAACTCCACCTTCAGAATCTTCAGTTGTATAAGGTAATGGAAGACTTGGTAATTTTAGTTTACCTTTTGTTAAAGAACGACCTTTCGCTTTAACAGTTGTGTGGCCAGTTGAAACTCCGTATAAAGTGAAATAACGATTACGAGCTATTGTAGGATTCTCACTACCAACTCCAGTTTTAGCAATTTCATCTACTTGTTCAGTAGCATCAATATCGGGTAAACTCTTCCAACTCGGACTTATAATCTTACTAATATTTTCAGATTTATAAGGAATTTTATGAGCATTTCGATTAGTAGAACCTACGGGGTATGCTTCAATATCATAATTATTAGCTTTCCAAGGAATATGATGTATATTTACAAGGTCACCTTTATAATCATAATATCCAGCATAAAGAACATAAACTTCACCACTTTTGAAATAACGTCGAGTACTATTAATATAAGAAGAACTCGGATTCCAACTTAATTGAACATCAAGATTGTTCTCTGTAAATTCTTTAAGTTCACTATCAAGTTTACTATAATCAAGAGTCTTTACATTACCTCGAATAAGTCTATTATTGAAATTAACAAGAGTGTTATCTCGAATATATGATATATTTTTAATAAAAATATCATCAAGACTTATAGTTGATAAATATGAAACATCACTTACAATATGAGTAGTACTTATACCACTAATTGAAATATCATCAGTTTCATATGATAATTGAGCTTCGTCAGTAATATAAACAATAGTAAATCTACAATGTTTATATTTAATACCACTATTTCTAAAACTAATAGTAATATTCTTATTGATTTCGATACCTAACGCATAATCTTCTTCATAATTACCACAAACAATGAGTGATGTACTCAAAGGAGAATAGTTTGTATAAGTACCATCATCAAGACGATATTTAATTGCTATTTGATAAGCACCAGTTTTAAGATTACCACCGTCTTTAACTTCTAATTGAAGTTCAGGATAAGTAACATTTGGAATAAGATTAAATGAATCAACTTCATCAACAGTGATGTCATATCCTATTGCAGTATCATCTCCATTGTTACCATCATAAAACGGGTCAGTTAGATTAATAATTCTTGTTTCATTTGCTGATTCATTAGTTCCCTCAGTAAATGTAACAATCAAATTTTCTTTATAATTATATATATAATCTCCATGAATTGGTCTATCAATACTGAATCCAAATGCACCCGATGTACTATACAAACAACGTTTTACAGTTGGGTTATTATCATCGAGATTAAGATATATAATAGCGTCGTTAGTTTGTAAATCAGATTTATCTGCATTATTCCAATGTTCTACAACGCAAAAAAGTACAACACCAACATTAGTTGGAATTGTACCTATAATATTATATTTGTGATTATCGGCATCACTATAAATATAAGGAATGATATGCTGATTTGTCGGATGATTTTCAAGAATATCATCTAATTCACCTATGAAATCAAATCCTCTTTCATTAAAATAACTTTGACCTTTATTATCAATAGTTATATTTTTAGCATATCGCAAAGATTTATCTTGTGCAATATAAGGTGAATTATCTAAATCAAGACCTAAAACTTTCATAATTTCTATTATTCTAATGTACGAAGAATAGTAGCAATATTCTCTCGACGGTCGTTACTAAATTTGTTACAAGAAACTCGAACTTGTATTCTCATTCTATCGAGTTCTATAGCAGGATTTGTATAAGGATTATTTGCTGTAAGACTTACAACTGGATGTTTATAACCTCTTAATAACATTTGTTTAAGAACATAAAGTTTAAGATATTTTTTAAGAGGGCCGTTATTATAAATAAGAGGAACATCCATATTTATAATACTGTCATAAACAATAGGTAAAGCTCTGTATCTTAAATGAATAGTTCCGTAATTAACATTAGTATGAATCCAGTTATTACTAATGTAATAATAAGGTTGTTCTTTATCAACAGGAGCATGATTAAAACTATTGTTTTTATCACCGGGACTTGTTATATCTGCATTTGGAATACCGGGATAAGGAGTATATGTCGGAACAGTTGTTACTTTTTCAGTAATAGTATCTTTGTTAAATTCAGCTGAATTTTTAAGAACAGCTTTTTTATTATTTATAACGACATCAATTATACCACGGAAATCCCACGGTAATTGACAACGATGGTCATCAAATTCAATATCTTTTTCTATATCAACATAAGCCTGAATGAATTTGAGTTCTTCCAAAGCATTTGCAACCCAAATAGGAAAACGACTTACAAAGTCATCACTTTGTATATTATAATCGTTATACATATCTGGAATTAATGTAGCACTACTAATGAATATATTATTATCAATCATAAAGCATTATTTTGTTTAGGAAGATTATTTCGATATAGTTTAATAGCTTCGTCAGGATGATTAAAACAAATTGCAAGAATTTTATTGAAACAATTAAGTCTTCGATTAGTTGCAATTTCATCAACAGTTTTACCTTTCATTGCAAAGGGTGTTCTGTCAATAGTTTTTTTACCATTTTCGTAAGCACTACTTGTGTGACCAAATTTGAATTTATAATAGACACTTTGTGGTATTCGACCTTTAACTTTATGATATACAGCTTTTATACACCAGTCATAATCATAATATATGAAATAAGGAATACCATTTGGATTATCAGCAGTTCGTATATTAATACCTTGCTCTAATAATTTCTTTTTTAAGTCTTTTGTAGCACCCCAATCGACAACACTACATACATCACCGGGCATCGTCTTTTTATAGTAAACATAAACGTAACCTACAGAACTACCAAAAGAATAATTATTACCTTTACATAATAAATTAGCTATCTCATTATTAACTTCATCTTGCATATAAGTATACATTTCAGAAGGTAATTCTTTAAGAGCAGCAAGAGTTTCTATATCATCATCAAGTTTATCAAGACGTTCATAAACTAAGTAATTATAACTACGAATATAACTCATTAGTTTAGTACCAAGAAGAGTATCCTGTTTCTTATTAAAATAAATCTTACTACGATTATCAATATCGAATACTACCGAAACATCAACACCAGCTTCTTGATATTTAGCAAGATTATCTTTGATATTATAAATACAATCATTACGCCGTTCATAAGCAAGATGTAATTGTTTAATTAAAGAATTAAGTTGTATTTGAACTTCTTTAACAAAATCTCTCCAATAATATTCGTTATCAACCATAATGATAGAAGCATGATATTAATCTTGACCATTACCACGTTGAGCAATAGTAGGATTATTATTATTCGTTTTAATATCCAAATCTTGAGGATAAATACCAAATTCAGTTTTAAGTATTTCTTGAATTATACTTTCAAGCATATCATTAGGTAAAGGTAATTCAATATCTTGACCATCTTCATTCTTAAAGAACGAAAGAACTTCATCAGGATTTTCAAATATACCTGTAATCATTACTTCATTAATTGGTCGTCTATCATCAATATCTTTCGTACCAACTTTTTCAGCAATAATTATATGACCGTTTAATATAATATAAGCTCGTGGATACCCGGTGGGAGAGCAGGTTAGACGCCCACTTTGACGTAGTTTAAGAGATGTAATAGAACTCTCATATATATATCCATTACCAACAGTATCACCTACAAATGCAAAAGGCGCATCACTTTGTATGCGCACTGGTGTAGGAACTTTGTACTTTGTTCCTAACAATCTAATTTTATTAGCAACTCGATATTCAGTAGGAAGAATATCACTATATTTCAACTCTTCAACAGGAGCAATAAAGGTAAGTTTAAGAATATCATCTATTCCATTTTTCTCAACGCTTTGTCGAATACGATTTGCAAACATAGTTTTAATCATATCCTTAACACGTTCTTTAAGTTCGTGATTATTAGGTTGATTAACCATGTTTACAATACGAGCTGCATATTGATTAAGTGTTCCCATATCTTACTTATTTAGATTCAAAAGATTAGCAATAGTATTTTGTTTTTTCCAAATATATTTTTCATCATCAGGATTAAATCCTTCTACGATATTATATTCAAGAGAAATAAAACCAATAGGTGTTTCTTTAATAGGGTCTTTAATAAGAAAAGTATAAGCAGATTTCATACCTCTACTTTCAAGTTCATCTTTATAACATCTATCTTGAAACTTATATTTACTAACATCATCACAATAATGACGATTTCTAACAAGAAGATTATGAAATAAATAAGGAAAATTATTAACAAGAATATCCTTAAAAGATTTCTTATAAGATACTACACAACAATCATAATCTTCACCAATAACAGTGTATTTATCCATTTCTGCACCATTAATGAAATGACCGCCATTATGAAAATAAGCAATATAAACAGCATTAGCGTGAACAGTATCTCGAATAGAAGCACATATCTTATCAAGTTCTATATAACAATTACTTTTTTCAATAGTAAGTTTTTGTTCTCTACGTTTAGGGAATAACCATTCTTTTAGATAAATACCAGCAATCGTACTTATGGATGTTATTATAGCTACTATAATAGCTGTATAATCGAACATAGATAGGCGTATAAGAGGATTAATATTAATAGGTATATTATATTGGGCTACTAACAAATATATGTTAAAATCCCCCTTTTCCAGCCGTAATTACATGAAAAAAGACGTGCTAATCTAATAGCACGTCTTACCAAACAAATTACAATAGCCCATTAAATAACCCTAAAATATTCCCAAACCTTATCACTACTTGCATCTTCATCTTCGAACCAATTACTAATAGTTGCTTCTACGATTTTATCTTCGATTTCATTATTTGTTGCATTAGGAAACCACTTCTCATAAAGATTAATATTATCGTGATATTGAGCATTAAGAGCCACATAAACATCCCACATAGTAACATCCTTATTTAACGGACGTATCCTCCTATCATAAATCTTTTTAGTAGCTTCAATACTAAATAAAGGAGCATCAATCTTAATACCTTTATTATTAGTATGATACATTTGAGAAACTTGATATAAAGCATAAGGTTCAGTGAAATGTTTACCAATTAATTTCTCATGAAAATCTTTCATTATTTCAAATAAAGATTCTTCACTAACATTAGTATTTTCACAAACAGCTTCTTTGAAATGACATATAATATCCCAAGCATTATTAGCATCTATACGAACAGTCTGCTTATAATGTTCCATTAATTTATTTAGATTTTTCATAATTTTCAATATTAGTTTTTAATTCATTAAAGTCATCTTTATCAAAAACAACAGTTTTATTCATAAAAGGAATAGTGATTTTTACAGAACCTTCACCAATAGTTATACCATTAATTGTATTAGCTTTTGAAACAATTAATCTGTCAATCATATCAGTAAGTAAACCATCTGCATCTACCATACCTTTATCATCTGCAATTAATGATAGAGCTTTATCTAATTTTGAAACATTGTTAGTTATAACTTTTGATATATAAGGTTTAGCAACAATATCAAATAAAGGATTATTACTTGATATATCAGCTATTTTAGTATTGATAAATTTTAGAATTTCCTCAATTAAATTATCTTTGTTAATCATAGTTTATTTATTTATAGATTCACAAAATTCTTTATAAGTAAGATTGGGATTAGCTGAAGCAGCAATTTGGAACTTTTTAAATAGTTCTAATTTCTTATTAGATTCAGCTATGATTGCATTCTTACTTGACTTAACATAATTAAGTTGCTGTGTAAGTAAATCTTTACCAACTTGAGATTGTTCAATTACACCTTTAACAGAATTAATAAGTGCTTCTTGAACAAGTTGTTTTAATTGAGTATCTATTTGGATATATTTAGTATCACTAAATAATATATTTCGTTGTTCTTCATTTAAGCTACTAATTTCATTATCAATAGCTGTCCATAAAGAATCTTTTTGTGGATTAGCTTGTTGATTACTTCCAGCCATTTTATCTTTAATAGCTTGAAGATATTTTACTCGTTCATCAATTTCTCTCGTATAATCAACAGCTTGAGGAAAAGGATTTGAAAGAATTGGGTCGTATCCAATATTAAATGTAGGGCCATTCATAATTGTAAGATTTAATTGAAAATGAGAAGTATTCCGGTTTTTACACCGAAATACTTCTCGAATAGAAGGAGTAGATTAATTAGCAGAGGGAGCAGGTGTCGTCGCACGACAAGCGCAAGGGTCATACGAACTATAACCCGTAACCGTAGGAGTATTCGGAAGAACAACTTCACCCGAAATCATACGACAAGTACGACGGAACAGATTAAACTCAGCTTGCTCAGCAACACGAGCGATAGCAGCTTGAATAAGAGCATCCTGATAAGGACGAGTAGCACGAAGAACAGCTACCTCTTTCTCAAGCTCACCAACACGAGCATTAGTAACATCAAAACCATCACATTGATTTTTATACAGAGCAAAGTCTGCATCTACTTGACTCTCATAAAGACCAAACATTTCAGCATTAATCGTCTGGCGGTCATTAAAACGAGCGGTCTGACCATTGAAAGCCAAAGTCCACATACCATTAATAAGTTCACACTTATCTTCTTTCTCTGCAATACCCTCGGCACCGATTGCAGCCGCACCAGCAAGACCAGCACGATTTCCGAATAAACCACCGCCAAGACCACTGCTTAACAACCATAAAGCCGTACCAGCAATACCAAGTCCAAGACCAGTACCCGCAACGCCTTTTGAAGCATACTCTTTCTTGTCATGTCCAGAAACTTCAACCATCTCATGGCCAGTTTCAGTATCAATCATTTTCATACAATTATTGATATTAGTTTGTTTGTTATTAAATGATAGAGTAATCGACTACATTACAAACTTACAACTAATATCTTCAATAACATAAGGATATGAAAAATCCCGTAACCTATTAAGATTACGGGATTTACAAGCGCAAAAGGTTATTAATCATTACTATTAGCCAAATAACGTTTAGCTTCATCTAAATCTTTAAGAACCCAACTAAGTTCATTAAATCCTAAACGTTTACGACCATGAGGAATAATACCTTTTCTGACAAGATAATCAAATTTATTAGATGTAATATGAAGAACATGTTCACAAGCATATGCTTTTGAAACAGTAGCTACACCTTTATTGAGCATTGTGAGATGGTCTATGATAACAGAAGCTTCTTCCTCAGTTATATTAATATTTCCAGCATTAACATTCTCAAGAGTATTTTCGAGAATTGCTACAAGGGCTTTCTTATAATCCACTATCTTTTTAATCAGTAATTTTACACCTTTTCTTAACATACCAAATTAGTGCTATAAATATACCTGCAAGAATATAATGAATTGTAAGTAATAAACCGTCACTACATTCACCAATATTAGTATAACGAATTAGCAGAATATATAATAGCACAAATAGGTCATAAGTTATAACAATTTTATGCCAATAACAAAAGTTAAATACATAACTACAAGCATACATCATTATAACAAAAGCTAACGAACTACCAACAGTAATATCAAATAAATCTAATATTACATCTTTGACATCCAACATTGCAAGTGTATTATTAATCAGAATACCCGCAGCAACAGCTACGGGTATCCATTTAGCAATTAATAAGAACACTTTGTGCTTAAAGTTTGCCATAGTGTTTTATTTCTTTTTAGAACCTTTCTTAATCTTCTTAACATCACCAGATTTAATGCCAGCCGTACCAGCACCACGAGTTACTTTTGTCATGACTTAATTAGTTTTAGTAGTTTTATCAATTTTCTTATAATCAACACCAATCTTTTTTAGAATCGGTTTAAATATCCAACTCCAAGCAACTGGTGCAAGAATAGCAGAATTAATAAGAATTGTAGTATTTTCATATCCACCTGCTATATATCCTGCGGCAATAGCAAAACAACTAATTAGCATAACCAGTCGTTTAGTCCATGTGCCAACAGATTTATCACCATTAATATCATCTATTGCTTTAATAAGTATATATGTTAAAACATTTACACAAAGCATAAATGATAAATCAAAATGAGTACTGAATAACTCAACAAAATGTCCTACGAGTTGTTCCATTTACCATTCATCAATTTCATCGACCACCATATTTCTTATTTGGAATATATTTTAAGAAACTAAAAGGAAACAATTTCTTTCTAAAATCTTTATCAGATTCTAAACTTCTTGCTTCACCTTCAAAACAAATATCTTTATAAGCTCGATTATAAGGAGGTAATATAAGTTCAATTATCCAACTAAAAACGTAAGCTAATAAAGGAAATATTGCAGTACCAAGTAACCACCACCAAGAAACATTTGTAGTAAGACTTAATATGATACTAACCAAAAAACTTGTAGCAAAAAGAGTAATTTGCTGATAACTATGAACAGTTTCATGTCGTTCAACAGTTTCAGTAATCTTATTTTTGTATTCAGTTCGTATGATTAACCACCATAATATCGTTATACATAAATATCCCTTAAACGGTAGGAATTTACAATAGACTTTAATCATAACTTATAATGAATTAAACTTGTAAATTAGGTTCTGAAGTATGACTATTAAGATTAGCTCTTGCAAAAGAAACAATATCACCAAAAGTTTTAGAGCCAGTATAATAAGGCATATTAACTAAACCTTTACCAGCAAGTGAAAACCATGTAATTTTAGGTCTAAGTTGACCATTAGCAACGATATATTCAGTTTGTTTTAACAAACCTACTATAAAATATCCATTTGTATTTTCTTGTTAATGTTAATTCGAAAGCTGTAAATAACGCAGTAGAATCATAACCAAACGCAACAATATTATATTGTCCCGGTTCTGAAATTACACTATTAATGGTTAAAGACCCCCCCATCTATAAAATAATCATTTCTAAATTCAATAACTAAATCATAAATAATAGAATCTTCCCAATTATTAAGAATATTATCCCAATCATTTTGAACATCTATTATATTAGTACCTGTTTTAAGATTCCAAACAGAATGAGTATCTATATCAGATACACCAACATTTAGAAATCTAATAGAAACCGGAATTTTAATTCGTTCAGTATTATACAGAACTTCAACTACTTCAAAAATAGCACTTTCAGAAGAACCTATTTCACAAGTTTTAAAATTAGAATCATTTGAAGAACCACCACTTTCTAACCAAGGTTTAAATGTAAAAAGTGTTAAAGCTGAATGTAAACTATCAGCATCAGCAGTATCGCAATCACAACATTGTTGAATCCAATTAGTTAATTGTTCTCTTGTAGGAATAGCATATTCTAAATTAGGCATATTCAGTGAAAGATTTGGTTCTTCACTACTGATACGCTTAATAACAAACATTGGAATACTCATACCAGACTGATTATTTCTACCAGCTTCATTTGTAAAAATCCAATAGTTATAAATAGTATCATCATTTTTGTAATAATGAATAATACGTAGCCCATTGATAATTGGATTAGGAGTATCATCGCCAAACAATAAAGTTTGATTCGGTCTATCACTTACATTATCACTAATCAAAGGTTGAACAAAATCAATAAGCTCACCAAATTGAGCTTGTGTAGGTATTTTACCTGTTTCAAAATATTGTTTAAGCTGAGCTTTTGTTGCCATATTGAATAAATATTAAAGTTGATTATTAGTTATAATAGTAGACTCCGGTATTTATTCAGTTAGAATCTACCATGCTTTTTTATTGAATTTGCTTGTATTTCTTAAATCTGCAATTATGGTGCTATCATCATTATTCCAAATAGTTGGAGAATTATTATTAGGATGATAACGATATACAGCATTGCCTTGACCTATATTAACAACCTGTTCTATTGCATATCCAACATACCAGTTATTTTTTTTGTTCAACAGGATGTAAAATAAATGTACTATTACCATCTACTACAACACGAACATTCGGATTGCTATTGATAGGATTCCAAACCAAATCAGATGGCATATTATTAATAAGAGTTGCATCATCAACTTCATGCAATTGAGCACCCATAGCAAGATACCAATCCATCATTTGATTTCCAGTAAGTATTGCATAAGTAACTGGAATAGATTTACTTTGTTCGATAGGGTTTGCTGTATGGCATTTAATTACTATATAAGGAAGTATAACTCTTTCAGTATCATTATATAAACCAAATATCAGATATGTTAAAGAATCATCAAGAACAATAAAACGATATCCCCTTACATAAGGATTTTCAGTATCAAAAGTAGTTAAAGTAGTGTCTTTATTTGACTTCCCCCCCCCCCTACGGGAATTTTATCAATAAGATCAGCAAAATTAGATTCAATAGGAATCTTACCAGATTTAAAAAAACTCTTTAAGAACGCTTTTGCTTTTAGCCATAATCATATGAATTTAAATAATAATTGTTTAAGACTTGCGAATATACTACTATCTTTATCAGATGTAATGTCAGAGTTTTGATTAACAGACGTAGGTTCAATACTTCTTGTAGTATTACCTACTCTGAAAATCGGATGACTTTTTCCATCACCTTCTATTTGCATATAACCAATACCATCAGGCCCAGCTAATTGAGTAATAGTAACAGATTTAGAAGTAGCTCCTTCTTTTGATGCTGTTACTGTACAACTTCGAGCTCCAACATTGTTTTTAGATGCTGTAACAATATTATTAGCTAATGTAAATCCATCTCCACTAATACTCAATGAAGGAGTTGAAGATATAGTAGTACTACTTCCAGTAGCACCTGATGTATAAACAGGTATTCTATCTCGTGTAGCACTATTTGTAAGTTGTGAAGTTCCACCAGATGCTGGAATTGTTGTAGGATTAGCCCTAAGAACAATTTCCCATTCTGTGTAATTATAAGAAACAATCTCATTGGCTTCTTGATAAATAGTAATAGTTGATGATACTGTTTGGCCATCAAATGTATTTGAATATTTACCAGTTACAACAATAGCTCTCTTGTTACCAGCTGTAGTAGTTCGATTGCTTGCAGTAACCGTAGTACCAGATATAGAAAATCCAGTAGCACTTCCTGATAGAACTGGTGTAACATTATCTGTACTAACTAAATTACCATTACGATACGTTTTAAGTACAGCTGTAATAGTTGCAGTTCCACCTTTTGCGGCAATTTCAGTATTATCACTATTTAACGTTAAATCATATGTATAAGTTGATGCTTCTTGTTCAACAGTAAGAATAACTTGTTTACTGGAATCTTTTTTACACTTTCCAATAAACTTCATACTTCTTTTAGAAGTACCTTTTTGAACAGGTGATGAAATTTTAACAGTCTGATTTCCTTGAAAAGAGGGAGATTCAATATTAATTGAATCTCCACTCCCGTCATTCCATTTATTAGTGATAACACTCATAAATGATTAATTAATTTATTCAGCAGGTTCGAACGTCCATTCGTCATTAGACAGAACCCTCAGAGTCTGCTCACCACCACCCTTCGGAATAGTAACAGTTGCAGTAGTTGTACCCTGCGAATTGAGATACAGATAACTGTCACCAAGAGCCTGAGTAATAGTAATAGTTTTAACAACAGTCGAACCTTCACCCTTAATTTCAAGAGTTGCAGAACGAGCTTCAATAGTTTCATTCTTCGGTACAACAATAGTAACATCATAAGTATATTCTCCAGTAGCACCGGGGTCACCAGTAATAGCAGTACCAGACGCAGCAGTTGTACTACCATTAACCTTAAATGATGTTACATTTGCAATACCGAAGTTAGTTTTCCATGTAAATGTAAGAAGTTTCGAGTTAGACTTACCAGTTACATGAATTGTTTCACCACCTTTAGCAACATTAATAGTTAAACCATCAGGTGTAATAAATTCATCAGCAGCCTTTTCAAGAACCGTGACTGTAACTGCGTTAGTCTTTCCGACAATCTTACCGGGAACTTGAGTGCTTCTATCTACACGACCAGTATAAGGATTCACAGAATTAATCTTAATCTGTGCATTTCCAGTACCAGTTTTAGGAACCCATGATAAATAACTCGGAATAGTTGCCATTTGTTTTTTTTTTTGGTTGATTAACTATAATAACAAACTAATTACCAAATTCCCATTCAGATGTATCACTTGCGAAAACAGTTATGGTATCATGATAATTAGTATCTTTATTTAGAATAACAAGAGTTTTATCAACAGCTAATTCTACAACAGGTTCATCTATTGGCCAAACTTTTTTACCATTAAGCCACATATCAAGAACCTGCCGACGATTACCATTAAGCATTACGACAGCTTCCGTAGCTCGTTCAAGAAGATTAAGTTGTGCCATAGTTGTAGAATTTTATTAACTTTGTGGTGTTTCAAGAGCAGTCACACGACTTTCCAAAGAAGTATAATTACTCTCTAATGTACTTACTTTACCACTTAAAGTAGTAACAGTTTCTTGTAATGTATTAACAGTACTTTCAAGAGTTTCTACTTTTGTTTGTAATTGTTGAACAGTTGAAGATTCAGCCTTAGTGGCTAAACCTTCAACTACAAAAGTAATTAACTTCTGAAAAGCACCAGTTTTCGGAGGCCAGTTTAAGGCACAAAATACTTTGCGAATTACTGATTCTTTCATATCATTAAACCGTTAATTAGATTCGACATTACCAACCCTAAATATAGGATGTTTAGTACCGTCACCTTCGATTTGCATATAATCAATACCGTCCTCAAAATGAAGAGTAACAGGTATGATTAAAGATTCATCACTTTCAGTTTGAAGAGTAACATCAATTTCTTCAGTAATAAATCCAGTAGCAACGAATTTGACTTTAATAACAGTTCCCGGTATAGCAGTATAGTTAAATCCGATATTTGCTACAACAGTTCGTAAATCTTGAGGAATCCATTCATCATCAACTAATACAGAAGCAGCAGTAACTGTTTCAACAGGTGCGTTCTTCTCAGTAACAGCGAATACGAAATATTCTTTAGTTGTAGGTTGAGGAGGAGTTTCCTCTGTCATTACGACTTTAACATCAATCGGTTCTGTACTACCATCTTCTAAAACAATATCTTTTTCAGTATCGTTGTATCCGGTAGCAGTAAACTTAACACGAATAGAAGTTCCGGGTTCACCAGTATAAGCAAATCCCATTGCTCCACCTTGTAAAGTTTGTTCAACCCAACTATTATTATTCCATAAATAACCATGAACACCTGTTGTGATATTAACAGATTCCTCAGTTACAGCATGGATATAATATTGTTTAGTAGTAGGTTCAGGCGGAACCTCTTCAAGTACAATAGTAACACTATGTTCACCAGTAGAATTAATCGTACCAGTTCCAGTGTTAGTTATATAACCAGTTTTAGAAGCTCGGAAATCAACACTTGTTCCAACTGGAGCTGTAACAGCCTCAGATTTACCAGCAGTCGATTCATCATTATTGAGAGGTTTCCAATTACTCTCAGTACTGAGTTTATACTCAAACGTAACACCGTCTAAAGCAGTAGATTCAGTATTTACAGCAGTTGCATAGATAGTACCAGATTGAACTGGAACTTTATCCATTTCAACAGTAACTTCTGCGGTAGGAATTGCATAAGTTACCAGTTGTTCAACCTCTATATAACCCGACGAAACAAACCTTAAAATTCGGCTCGTATTGACATCTCCGGTGAGTTGTAACGGCGTATCTTTTGTGACTTGACCTAATATACCACCCGTGTCCTTATCATAGACGTATGCGGCTATTTTGGCCTTTGTTTCGCTATCGACCACCGTAAGACTTACAGCACCTTGTTCAACCGGTAGAGCTGTAAGAGTAATATCACGAATTATATTCTCATCTAATGTAATACGCTCTTCGTAAGTTTCATATCCACTTGCACTAACTTGAATTAAAATATCACGCGGGTCATAAGTTTCATATGTAAGAGTACCAGTACCTTGAGCAATAACTACATTAGAAGGTTTATCAGTAAATATAATTAAAGCATTATCAGGAGTTGCATTTACAGTTAATGTCTTTTTAGTTTTAGGTGTAAGAACAACGTTAATTGTCGTATCTTCAACACCTACATCGACATAAACATCTTTTGTAATGTAATTCTCTTTTTCTACAATATAATGTAAACGACTTTGAATTAAACATTCAAGACTTGCACTACCAATACCTGCTGATTCTTTACCTTCCGAATTAATCATTCGTATAGTAGAATCAACCGGAACAGCTTCAATCTTAATTGTTATATAATCTTCTTCATTTCGAGGAATACGAATCCAAAGTGTACCATCTTCAAACGTAGTAGGAATTTCGCTTGTAACTTCAATTTGATTAATACTGTTGCTACGAATATGATTATTGTGTTCTACAACAATACCATAAATCTCATTAATAGCATCTACAATACGTTTATTATCAGTAACAAGTTCTTCAGAAGTTTTATCTTGCTTATTAATAAGCAAACCTTGAAGTTCTTGAGCTTTTTGTTTTAATTTCTCAATGTCACTTGCGGCAGTTGGTAAACCAACTTGTGCGGCAGTAACTCTATGAGGGTTATCATAATTACGAATATGAGCATTGAAATTATCTTTATCATTCTCGTAATCTTCTTTATCAAGTTTCTTGTTTATAGCAGCCCAAACATCTTGAAACTTCTTATTAACTTCTGCAACATGATTGTTAATCCAAACATTCAACTGTTTGAACCAACCTTTAATCCTATTTTCAAGAGCATCAATGTACTCTTTCTGAGGTCGAGATACAGGTTTATCTATATCGGCAGTGTTATCAACATTACCAAGACCAACTTGTTCTTTTGTTACCTCATGAGGATTAAACTTATTATTAATATGTTCAAATAAAAGTTTTGTAAGTTGTTCAACAGGATTTAAGTCCTCAGCTGTAAGCTCACGAACATATACTTGAACATCAAGAATCTCATTAACAGCATCATTAAAATCAAAATTGGTCTTTACATTCGTTCGATAAATCCACCAAGATTTACCCTCGTGAACATAAATACCAGTAAGAGTGAATATCTGATTACTTATGATACCTTGTACTGTAATTGTATGTATAGAACGAACAATCGGTACAAGTATATAAAGATACTGTTGAGTTGATTTAACCCACGGAACTTTATATTCATAATGTCCTACATCAATATTTCGAGATTCAAACTCGGTAATCTTTGCAGAACTAATATCAGATTTTTCAGTTAGCTTAAATAGAGCACTATTATCGTAAGCAGTTACATTAGTTAAGTCTATTTCAATCCTCTCCTTTGTCCTATATAAATATAGGTGGCCATTCTTTCGATAGTACATATATAATGTAGGAACTGTTTTAATACCAGCACCTTCACCATCTACTGTACCAATATATTCTCCGGTTTGGCCATTATAAACACTCGGATATACACCATCTTCAAGTACACCGAACGCTACAACATTTCGAAGATTAATTACTGCCATACCAAAAACAATAACGAAATAAATACTCCAACTACAAAGTTAATAATAATAGGATGAATTTTAAGACCAGTTACTGTTTTCTTTCTTGCAGCTTGAATACCACAAGTAATGATTTGATAAGCTAATGTAATCCATAAACTCATAAACCAAGTAGCAACAGTAGCCTTAAATAAAATACCTACGACAGTAGCAATGACGAAACCAATAATAATATCGTCTTTATGTTCTGAATAATAACCACTTAAAAAAGTAGTTATTTTATTCCATATTTTCTTTATCATAATACTAATCGTATTTATTGTTATATGACGATTAATAATAATGGTGCAACTTGTATGGCTCGGCCTGCGGCCTCGCTCCCCGGTGGGGCAGGAGGTTGCACGCCCACTTGTCACATAACATTAGCATCATTAAGAGAATAACTCCTAACACCACAATTAATAGCATTAGGAGTTATCCTTGTGGTTACATTTTTAACAAATCAATTTCTTACTTAATGAGTGCTAATACTCCTTCAAGTGCAGTAATTGCAGAAGTTTTAGTATTGTCAATAGCAATAAATTGAGTAACCTGTAAACCCTCTGTATGTAAATTAAAAGGATGTGTAAAATCAGCACGAGAAGTAATTACATAAGTGTCATACATAACACCCTCGGTAGCTGTAAAAATATCACCATAAACACGGTCATATTCCTTGAAATTAGGATTATAACCTACACCGGCAACATCTGCTTCTTTCTCAAGTTTAGCAACTTGGTCATAAGTACCAACCGAAGTTTGATTCTCAGTACCCTCTTTAAGCGTAGCACGAAGAATACCATCAAACGTCACATAATACTCAAAACCTGCGGCGCCAGTGAACGTAACACTTGCTTCGGTAAAATCATCAATCTTGATGCTATCAGCACCAAAGCGAGCATTAATCTTAGTCAAAGTCTTTTCAACCTCAACTTTCAGACGAGCAATAATATCTGCACTTGCTTCGTCAATTCCGTTAATAGTTACGCTGGCATTGTAAATTTCCAGAGGATAACCACCAAAAGAATTAATAGGCTTGCACGAGATAATAACCTCAGCATCGAAACCTTGATAACCAATACCACGATTAGCTACGAGATTCGTAAACTTATACGTTTTACCAGCAGGAGCAAGATACTTTTCTTTATGTTGCTTCGACCACTTAGGATTAATCCAAACGCCGCGTTTAACCTTGCCATCACCAAGACCAAGAACAAACTGCAACATCTCATCATCCTTTACATCCGAAGCAGCTGCAACGACTTTACCAGCCGAATTAAGAAGAACAGCTTGTCCGCGAGTCAACTTGCTAACATCATTATTAGCAAGTGTTGTCAGAAAATCATTTGCGACAATTACACTTTTCATTTTCTATTCTAAATTTGATTGTTGTTTAACAGCACTAAAACTGTCATCTTTAAGAACAAGAAGAATATCGCTAACTACACTATCTATGAAATCAGGTGTAACTTCCATATCTGACATTTGGTTAATATCAATATTAAAAAGACGTGGTTTCTTAATATATGAAATCTTAACCGCATCAACACAAAAATCATCACCGTAATAAACAAACAACCTATCATCAACAAGTTCACTTATTGGATTAAGATGTCTATTTTTATTACCATAGAAGTTATTTAGAGTAGCTCGAATATTTTCGGTAGCAATTAAATCATTTTCAGAAAACTTATTTCCTACATTTACGAACTCGTCATAAGTAGTATTATAAGTAATAACAGGAATGTCTGTATTATTAACTTTCAATGCAATTTCATCTTTTGCATTAGAAGTAATAATAATACAATCTTTATAATAACGACCAATCAGATTCTCCCAATAAACATTATATTCATTAGAAAGAGCTTGACGTAATCTATCACAAGTTAAACCTGCAATTTCATGCAAATCAATCTTATCTGAATCACTATCATAAAGAGAAAGAATATCTGAAATATCAATCTCATTCCCATTAACAATAATTTGTCCATTAAATTCATCACCAGTTAAGGCAATTTTAGACAAATCTATTAGATGATAATACAAATTCTTAACTTCATCATCAGGATAAACTTCATGTAAATTCTCAATAAGTCGAGCTTTACCATAAGTCAATCGAGAAGTAGAAGAAATAAGTTTTAGATAATCACCCGGAAGAATAACGAAAGCTCTATTTGGATAATCCGCATCTTGCTTATCACGTTTAAGTTTAAGCCACGGAGTTTCACGTTTTAATGATTGAATATCATCTACACGTTTTTTACTATCTTCAAGACCTTCGCCTTTATAATTAGTTTTCCTATTTGATTTAGTTTGTATATATTTAACGGCAGCTCGATTCAGCATCATATCAATAAACTGAGGAGCAATACTCCGATGTCTATTAGATGTTATCTGCTGTATTCGTTGCTCTATTTCGATGTGTAACTCTTTTACCGTTTCATACATGACTAACCTTTCAAACTACGATACTTCGCGTTCCACTCGGCAACAATACCTTTGTTGTTATCATTCGAGAAATACGAGATAGCATCATTAATATTATTACCAATAACATTTTCCGGATTAGAAGCATCAACAATGATAGAACTATTCGGAAGCTGTCGAATAATATTCATCCAAAGATAAATAGTAATCTTAGCTTTCATCTCCAGATGTTTATCATCAACAATACTAATAAACTTCTGCGGGTCACTGTCAATAAGTTCAAGAAGAACAGATTGCTTATCATCGGCAGTCATTGCCATAAATTCTGAATAATCACCTACGCTACCTGTCGATACAACAACATTGTCGATAAGTGCGCTATTCGGATTATTAATAAGTTCTGTATATTTCTTGAGAGCATCAGTGCGAAGTTTCGTCCGAGCAGCTTTGAGTGCTTTACGCTCACTATCCGAAGTAAGATAAAATTGAATATTGACGCTCTTATTAATGTCTTCAACCTTATTAGCAACTTTGCTACTTAAAAGGCAATATCTCCAACTAATATAATCGGGAATATTAACAAAAGTAACATACTTATAAAGTTCCGTTTCATCAAGTTCCTTAATTCGTTTCAGAACAATAGCTTCAAGTTCCGAACCAGTTTCATTCTTAATCTTATCAGCTTTTTTAAGTTTACCAATAAGTTCGTCGATATTACTTTTCAGAGCAGGATTACCTAAATCTAAAACATAAGAAGTATCGAACTCTAAGCCATGAACAGGAATCTCAAGAAGAAAATCATTTAAGTATGTAGTGATTCGTTCTTGCCAAGAACTATCAATAGGAGATACACCAACAACAGTAGGAAGAAGAACTCGCATTTCCTCACTACGGCTCAGCAGTTCATTAACAGGACGAATAGCAGAACCAAGACGAAGAAAGTCAGTTTTGAAAGCATCTTTATTTCGAAGTTCAAAAGAAGAAGGATTGTTCCTCCATTCAATACGAACTGAACGATTAACTTTAATCATATTTTTAACATTTTAAGTTATTCAATCTTTTATATGTTAATGAGTAGTAATAACCTTTCGATTATTACTACTCAAATTGGGTGTTTAGTTCAGAGCTAAATCAAGCCAGAACGAAGTAGTAGGATTATCAATATTGATACCCTGCGAACCAAGAACTTCATAAGAAGCAATATCCTTCGTATCCGACAGTTGAGTACCACTTGCAAGTCCCCACGAAGCAGGCAGTTCAGCCATACCTTTATAGACACCTACTTTATACTCACGACCCTCTTCACAAACAAACTTAATATTACGCTCACCATTCGAACCCATAGTATGGTCAAGGAATACAGCACTATAAGAAGTAATAGGCAGACCTTGATACATATTACCGGCTTCACGGTCACGACGAGCACGAATACCGTGGTCGAACATATCAACAATCTTAACAGTAAGAATCTTACCATTAAACATCTTATAACGGTTAAAATACTTACCATAAGACATCATCTCACCATCACTCTTAATCTCATTATCACCAAGAGTTACAAAGTAATTCTTAAGACGAGCATCATAGTAGATAGCATCATTGAACATTCGTGCGAAACCTTTACCGCAATAAAGAACAAGTTCCTCAACGGTAGAATCAATACGATTGTCAAAGATACGAGTGATGATACGGTCGAAACGATTAAGTGTCAGAACAGAATACGTTTCATAATTACCAACGGCCTTGAGAATATCAAGAACACCAGCACCACGAGGAATTGCCTCACCAGTCTTTTCATCCTTTAAGTGGATAATACCATTCGAATCACGGTTGTACTCCGAGAACCACAAGTCCTCTTCGAGCATCTCGCGTCGCATGATTTCCCACGTCTTCATTTCGTAAGGCATCCACAGACTACGCTCACCACCAGATGCAGTATCAAAGGCAATATTAACAACCTTATTACCCATGTTACCAGCAATCTCTTTCGAGAAACGGTAATAACCATACTGGTTGGTTGCTTTGCTAAACGACTGGTTATTCGAGCGGTTTCCGTCAGACTTGCTACCCGGAATAGTCGAAGCACCTAATGCCCAAATAGCACCACTAATGAAGTCTTTTGCAACAGCATCAGCCGAGATAGGAGCACCCGACATATTGGTAAAACGATAAACGTATCCACCAGTCGAAGTAGCAACACCCTCATTCTGAATACGCCATTGCATACCAGACGGAGCAATAGCCGTGTGCTGATAAATAAACCAATTATCCTCCATTTCAACCTCAACAGTTCCATAAGGCTGAATAGCAGTTTTATCAGATACCAGCTTTTTCAGACGAGAAGTAACACGCTGGCGAGGAGCAATTTCCCAAGTATATTGAGTATCACCACCATTCAGCTTAACTTTTGTTGTAACAGCACCTTGACCCTCAGTAAGAGTAAGAAGAGGATACTTGTCACTATCCTTACCCCAAAGATAAGTAAGATTACGATTAAGTTTAACAGGGTCAATCAAATCAAAATTCAGAAGCATATTAGCATCTGTATATTGATTCGAGTCAAATTTTACAGTTCCAATTTCACGCATTGTAAATTAGATTTTTGGTTAAGTTATTATTATAAGGCAAGAACATTTGCTTTATTTAATAGGTAAAACAATTTTATCATCCTTTGCAGTCTTTTGAACTCTGGGATTACCATTGTTTTTACCAGTCTTACTTGCTAATGAACGAAGACGTTTAACTTCTTTTTTAGCAAGTTCAGCTTTAATCAGTTGGTCAACTCCACCATCAAGA
>ULKJ01000005.1_pt1 | contig 27389 bp, 6 predicted proteins | sample 1951121 | NCBI WGS metagenome assembly ULKJ01 (sample SAMEA4835497, study PRJEB28245) | human gut metagenome | biome: gut microbiome; material: fecal sample | place: Denmark | collected 2008 | reverse complement strand
AAACACGTGAGGAAGGGGGACATTGCAATTAAGGTATATGTCTAACACTCTTGTAGAGGCGGAACAAATATATTTAATTATGTTGCGGTTGCGGATGATTTTAGCAAAAAAAACGACGCGGAAGGCGTCGTTTTTTTGTTGGGTAAAATTTGCTTGTTGTTGAAAAAATTATCTTATTTCCGTCACGTCGTAGCCTTCGGTTTCGACGGCGGCTTTGAGAGCGGAATCGGAAACGTCTTTTGTGAGCGTTACGATTGCGTTTTTGTTTTCGAGCGACACCTCGACAAGAGATACTCCGTCCACTTTTGAGAGTGCTTCGTTTACATGTTTGACGCAGTGCATGCACATCATGCCTTCGATTGAAATTGTTTTTTGCATAATATATTCTCCTTTATTTTTGTCTGTTTCCGTTTCGATTTGAGCGGCGTCGCACGTGTCGGGACGGTTGCTTTCGTCTGTTGAGCAATTGCCATTTGCGAAGTCGATTGCGGTTTCCGTTTGTGTTGATTGCGGTGAAGTCGCTACGGATTCGCTTTGATTTTTGCGATTTTTTACGACGGCTTTTACCTCTTCTACGTCCACGTCTACGGGCGGTTTTTTGCGCTTGGATTCCTTGTTCAGATTCGCCAAATTCAGCCTCAACGCATTGAGGACGACGCATACGCTTGACAAGCTCATAGCCGCTGCTCCTATCATCGGATTGAGCGTTATGTTGACAGGATCGAAAGACAGCACACCGGCTGCGATCGGGATGCATATAACATTGTAAATAAACGCCCAGAACAAGTTTTCTTTGATGTTGAGAAGGGTGCGTCTTGAAAGGTTGATTGCTTTTGCGACATCGGAAAGAGATGACTTCATAAGCACAATGTCCGCGCTGTCGATTGCGATGTCCGTGCCTGCGCCTATCGCAATTCCGATGTCGGCGCGGGAGAGTGCGGGTGCGTCATTGATTCCGTCGCCCACCATTATGACCTTGCCGTACTTTTTGAGAGCAGACAAAACGTTGTCTTTGTCGCTCGGCAAAACATCGGAAATGACCGCGTCGACACTGCATTTTTCTGCAACTGCTTTTGCGCTCAATGCGTTGTCGCCTGTGAGCATAATCACGCGCAAACCTTGTTTTTTGAGAGCGGAAATCGCTTGCGCACTGTCGGGTTTTATCTCGTCCGCAACGGCAATTATACCTACGATTTTACCGTCCAAAGCAAAGAAGAGAGGAGTTTTGCCTTGCTTTGAAAACTCGTTGCCGACCTCTTGCGCTTCGGGCGAAAGCATGTCGTTTTTTTGCATTAAAGTTGCGTTTCCTATGAGGGCGTCAAGACCGTCGAGGGTGCCTTTTACGCCGTGTCCGGACAAGTTTTCAAAGCTGTCGGCAGGCAGGATTTCATCGCCGTATAGTTCTTTTGCGCGATTTACAACCGCCGACGCGATGGGGTGTTCGCTGCCCGATTCAAGTCGTGCGGCAAGCAAAACAAGTTCGTTTTCCGAATATGACGAAAGCGTTTTTACATCTGTCACAACGGGCATGCCTTTGGTGATTGTGCCTGTCTTGTCAAGCACCGCTATATCCGCTTTGCCTGCTTCTTCGAGGGCGGTTGCGGTTTTGAAAAGTATGCCTGCTTTTGCGCCTTTGCCGTTGCCGACCATGATTGCCACGGGGGTTGCAAGTCCGAGCGCGCAAGGACAACTTATCACCAAAACGCTGATGGCGTGTTTGAGTGAAATTTCGATATTTTTCGTCACGCTTATCCACACGACAAAAACAAGCAATGCAACCAAAATGACGGTTGGTACGAACACTCCCGACACTTTATCTGCCGTTTTTGCGATTGGAGCTTTTGATGACGATGCGTCTTCGACAAGTTTTACGATGCCTGCAAGGGTGGTGTTTTCGCCAACTTTTTTAGCCTTGACCGTGACGAATCCGTTGATGTTTGTCGTGCCGGATATGACCGACGATCCGACGGCTTTGTCAATGGGCATGCTCTCGCCCGTGACGGAAGATTCGTTGACCGAAGTGTCGCCCGAAACTATTTCGCCGTCGGCGGCAAAGTTCTCGCCCGGACGCACGACAAACAAGTCGTTTTCTTGAAGATCGGATACCGGAATTTCTTTTTCAACGCCGTCAACAATCGCATGCACGGTTTTTGGGGCAAGGTTCATAAGCCCTTTGATTGCGGAAGTGGTTTTGCCCTTGCTGTATGCTTCGAGGGTTTTGCCGAGAGTGATCAGCGCAAGAATCATTGCCGCCGATTCAAAGTAGAGGTTGTGCGCAAGGTGGGCGAGATGCTCGGGGCGCACTGCGGCTTGTATCATCAGCGCAACACTGTATATGAAGGAGATTGCGCTGCCCATAGAAACAAGCGTGTCCATATTGGGCGCACGGTGGATAAGACTCTTTGTTCCGCTGACAAAAAACTTGCCGTTGATAACCATGATAACAAGCGAAAGCACGAGTTCGTACACGGCAATCGCCATTGTATCGTCCGCAAACGAGAGCGGCCAGCCCCACATCACCACACCCATCGAAACGTACATCAGCGGTATGAGAAGCACAAAGGACAAAACAAGGCGAATCACCATGACGAGAATGGGATTCATCTTATCCTTTTTTTCGGATTTATCGCTTGCGAGCGCGGCTTTGTAGCCTGCTTCGGCAACCGCTTTGGATACGTCTTTTGCGGTGAGGGGAGCGTCGTATTCCACCACCATAGAGTTGGTGAGAAGGCTCACGCTTACGCTTTTTACGCCGTCAAGCGCGCCCACGACCTTTTCCACTCTTGCCGAGCACGCCGAACACGACATGCCCGATACGTTGAATTTTTGTTTTTCCATAATTTTTACCTGTTTGTGTGTTTTTCAATTTTTCCTTTTGTCATTGCGAGGAGCAACGAGAGTTGCGACGTGGCAATCTAGCGGAGCGAAATGCGCCTGTGGGCTGGATTCCCACGCTTACGCTCGGAATGACAGAGGGGTGGGACACCCACGCTCGATTCGATTGCGCCTGAGGGCTGGATTCCCACGGTCACTGCGTTCCCTCGGAATGACAAGGAAAAAATGGAATCTTCCATTTTGTCATTGTGAGGAGCAACGAGAGTTGCGACGTGGCAATCTAGCGGAGCGAAACGTAACAACTATTTCAATTTCTTGATGAGGGCGAGGGCTTCGTCCAGTATTTGAGTATTGCCCGACTGCACGTTTTCAACCACGCAGGTTTTCAAGTGTTCGCCGAGAATTTCGTAGCCGAAACTTTCAAGCGCGCTTTGCACCGCCGACAGCTGTATGAGTATGTCGCCGCAATAGCGGTTGTCCTCAAGCATATTTTTTATGCCGCCAAGTTGCCCGATGATGCGGTTGAGCCGTGAATTGAGAGATTTGAGCTGCTCTTCGCTTCGGGGAGTGTGCTTTTGATGCGAACAGCACGAGCAACATGCCGTGCATTGTTGATTGTCGTCCATTTTGATATATTCCTTTTGATGTTGTAGATTGTCCTTGTTGTTTTCATTCCGTCCCCGGAGATTGCCGCGTCGCCTTGCTCCTCGCAATGACAAACGAGGGGGGGGTTATATACCCTGTGGGGGTATATTTATGGTAAACCATTTGGCGAAAAACTGTCAAGGGAAAGTATGCAAAAAAGCGAAAACAAATTAATTTTTCAAAATGTCCAATAAAACGATTGATTTGAGTGTATATATATTATAAAATATATAAATCAATGCGTCGTGGGCGCATACACGGAGAGAAAAACATGAGAAATTCAAGGACAAAAACACAAACGAAATTGAGAAATTACATAAAGCTGACCGCAGGCGCATTGTTGCTTGCTATTACGTTTGTCCTTGTCTTTGCCGGCACGCTCTCCGGTGCTTTCGGCATTGAAAACGAACTCCAACAAAACGGTACGATTGAAAACAATGTGGCGAATGCTGCGGTTGAAAAAGTACACGAAGCAACTACAGGAAATGGCTTTGTAGTTACAATAGAAAATAATATCAAGAGCACAAATTCTTATAAATTATCTCAAAGCGATTTCATTAGCACAAGCCCTTATACGATTCCGTCAAAAACTAGCAATCAACGCGGATGGGGATTTTCTGAAAGTGCAAGTACGGGAACGGTTCGGCATTTTATGTTGGAGGTTCCGCTATCCTCGAAAATAACGGGTGCACTGAAAAATAATATTATAATCGGTGTTTCAATGTCTGCGATAAAAAGAGGCTCTGGTAGTGCAGATTGGGGGACATTGGGTATATACACAAAAAAGCCGACCACATACAATGTAACGAATGATAAAAACTGGTGGGAAGTTGCCAATAATAACTATTGTTGGGGGGCATTACCAAGCGATGCTTTAGCCCTTTTACATAACGGAACTGGAAAAAACAATGAATGGTCTGAATCTCAAGGCGATAGCGCCATAATGACTTTGGGCGGTGCCTCGACAATAATACCAAAGAATTGTGAGACTTTATATTTAGGATTTCATCAAGTTGCCTCAGGGGATTTCGAGATAGGTTGGGACAATATTACATTAACATTCTACTTCCAAAGTGGTGTTTCTTTTTCTACTGCAAATGGATCTTATGGCTCAATTAGCCCCAGTGCAACATCGTATTCTATAATAGGAACTAATGATGATAAAACTATCACGGCGACTCCGAATTCAGGATATCACTTTACGGGCTGGACTTATAATGGTGGCACGAGTAGAATAGATAATGTTGGACTTGCTGGTGGTGCGTTTACTTTTAATGGCTCAAATATTATAAATGGCAAGACATATTCTGCAAATTTTGCGCCTAATGAGATTACTGTAAACTATCACAAAAACTTGCAGGGGGATGATTCTGTTACAACCGAAGTCTTTACATACAATTCTAAAAAAGCATTTTTAAATTTGCCAAAGACGGACGACGGAAAGACGTTTGTCGGGTGGTCTACATCGCGGAGCGGTGCTGTTGTGCACGCATACGACACAAGTTTCGAGGTGGGGGCGGACAAAATCGGAGATACAAGTATTTTGCCTGCGGAAAACCATGGTGCAACTGTTCATTTGTACGCTGTTTGGGTTGACAGCGATTTTGGCGTTTTGACCGGGCATACGGCAGATGAAACGTGGGGTACGATAAATAACCCATTTGTTATAAAAAATGCACAGCATTTGATAAATTTATCAGATATTGTCAATGACCGTCGCGATCCTGTCAATAGTGTCGATGGCGAGTATTTTGGTGCAAATATCAATACCGCCGCAAGCGACATAAAGTTTGCGAATTGTTATTTTGTGGTTGCGGCAGATTTGGGGACTGCCGATGCGCAAATCGCGCTTGTGCCTATCGGGAAGGATAGCACACATTATTTTGCAGGCACGATTTTTGGCGGAAACGATAGCGACGCAACCAATCGCACACAACGTACGATTTATCTCAACGTATCGCAAAGCGGTGTGGATAACGTCGGCTTGTTCGGCTACGTCAAAGGAGCAAGCATATCGTACATAAAAACAGCCGGTACAATTGTCGGCGGAAGTGCAACCGGCGGTCTTGTCGGGTGCATGGAAAACGGCGAAGTTTTCAACTGCGCAAACAGTGCAACGGTTACGGGCAGAGGACAAGTCGGCGGCATTGTAGGATCTTTGCAAGACGGAACGATTCGAACGTGCTTTAATAGCGGAAAAGTTACGGCGACAGGCAATGCAATCACATTGAATAGCTTAACCGGCGCATATCTTGGCGGTATTGTCGGTTATGCAAACGGAAATATAAGCAACTGCTACAACGAAGGAGAAGTTACAACCGGAACAAGTTGGAACTCGTCTAACGTTGTCGGTGGTATTGCAGGATACGTTGCAAGCGGAAAAACCGTCACTTATTGTTACAACAAAGGCGCGGTGTCAGGCTCTAACGACGTCGGCGGAATCGTCGGTAATTTGGCAGGCGGTATAAGTGCAATTTCATATTGTTATCAAGACGGAAGAATAAACGGCTTGTGGAGCAGCGGTAGTGCTAACGTAGGTGTTATTGCAGGTAACCAAAGCAGCACGTTTAGTACAAGTTGGAAATTGCCGGGCGCAAGCGTAAGTTCAGGTTCATATACATCAAAAGAAAACGCACGTGTTTTGAGTTTAGGCACAAACGTTTCATATGTTCCTGTTATAATTTCCGGCAATGCCTACACCGAAAGAGTTTGGACGGATATTCTGACAATCAAGATCAATGGATTTAAGACAACTGCAACCGTAACTGACGGTAAGTTTTTGGCATCGGCAACCGCATCGAATGGTGCAACCTCTGTTGTACCTGCGAAAATTGACGGCGCATTGACGGCAAACGCAAACGGTGGTTCGGCACAACAGACAACAGATGCAACGTTGACGTATTGGTACAACGCAAACACCTCAAGCAACATTTACGTTCAAATAAAAAATATTAACGGTGCTGCCAACGTAAAGACGTATAACGGCGCAAATCAAACGATAGACAATGTGTCGGCAAGCCCGTTTACAGCCACTGCGTTCTATTTCGACGCAAATTATGCGGGCACTGCAACCGACGGAAAGATGAATGCAGGCACGTATTCAGTCATAGTTGACGTTGTTGTAGACGGCAACGTTGTCGGAAGAAAACTGTTTGGTAGCTGGACGATAAACACACGCATTATTTCTCAAAATTCGAGTTCTGCAACGTATTATTACGGCGCAAGGATTTTAAGTCCCGATATCGCCGATATTTTGTCGAATATAGTGAATGGGCACTCTGTCACTTCGGACAAGACATTGTACAATTTTTATGATGCGATTCCTGCAAGCGGAAGCAGAACTTACACTATTACATATACGAATATTCGGATTGTTGCAAACGGAAGCGACGTAACAGGCAATTATAAAATTAACAATTCATATACATTTACCATAACCGTAAACGAGGGCGATTTCGGCGTGTACGGCACGACGGATATAGAAAAAAATCCTTGGGGTAGCGTAAACAATCCATACGTTATCCGCACGCAGGCGCAACTTGAAAGATTGTCCGCTATCGTGGCAGGCGGTAGTGCCGTAAACAGCATTTATCATGCAACAGACTATCCCTATGTCAAAGCAACCGACAAGAGCTTTGCAAACGCATATTTCGTGCTTGACGGTGATATAAATACAAACGGAAACTTTACGCCGATCGGCAACTCGTCAACCAAATTTTCCGGTACTTTTGACGGAAAAAATCATACGATTTCCAATTTTAAGACAAGCGGACAGTATTCGGGATTGTTCGGGTATGTAAACGGCGCAACGATTCAGTATCTTACCGTCAACGTCACGAACAACGCTGGCGCAACGTCTGCCGGCGGCCTTGTCGGCGTGGTGAACGGAACTACGACAATCCGCAACTGCACTGTGAACGGCACTATAAGCGGAACGCATCAAGTCGGTGGTTTCGTTGGTTTTGCGCAGGGTGTTTATCAGGACAACACGCTTGTTTTACCTTGCAACCTTACAATAGAGGGATGCACCAACAACGCAACCGTGACAACGACAAGTCAAGCAAGCGACAATAATCGTACAAGTGCGGGCGGTTTTGTGGGGTACGTCAACGCAGGCGCAACCGTCACTATAAAGAGTTACATAGACGAAAACGGTCAAACGAAAAAATCAACCAACAACGGCAAGATTAGCACAACGTCTTCGGCGGACAATAAAGGCGTCGGCGGTTTTGTCGGATATTCATACGGTACCATCAATATCACAGATGCAACCAACACTGCCAAGATAAGCGGAAGTGCAAGTTCGCGCGTCGGCGGCGTTGTAGGTTACAGCGCAACGCTCACAATGAACGGTGCAACAAATAGCGGTCAAGTGTCGGGTGCAAGCCAGGTCGGCGGCATTGCCGGATATATTGCAAATGGCAGAATTTACGGCACGATTTCAAACAGCGGTGCAATCACCGGCACGAGTATGGTTGGCGGTATCGGTGGACGAATACATACATATTTTGCAAGCGATACAAACGTGTACGGCACGTTTAAGAACACAGAAAGCGTGACGGGAACGGGTGATTCCGTAGGCGGTGTTTTCGGCTTTTCCGATAAAGAATTGCACAATGCGTCAAACACTGCATATGTGAAAGGCGGTTGCTCGGTGGGCGGTATCGTCGGAAGATGTCAAGCTCCGATACAAAACAGTTACAACACAGGCAAAGTGCGTGCAACGACTTCGCAAACGCTATCTTCAAGCGAGGCAAGTGCAACCCCGACAGGCTCGTTTGTCGGTGGTATCGTCGGTTATACAAGTGGTGGTGCGGAGATTTCAAACTGCTACAACACAGGATATATAACGGCTTCGTTGTATGATGACGCCGACAACCAAAACAACGGATATTTCGGCAGTGCGGATTACGTGGGCGGAATTGTGGGGTATGCTCAAGACTCTGTTTCATACTGCGCAAATATCGGCGGAATAATCGACGGAAACAATTTTTTGGGCGGTATCGTCGGCTCGTCGACATCAACCGTCGCATATTGCTATGATATAGGCGGTCAAAGACAGTACAGGTGGCAGTCGGCAAATCTCGGCGGTATCATCGGAAGCGGCGGAACGGTCACAAATTCGTGGGTTGTCAACGAGCAAGAAGTGATGGCTCGTGCAGATACGCAAACACCGAACATAAATGCGGAAGGACATAAGTTTACAACCGAGTTGACACTTGTCCCGGCGGTGGTTTCGGGTGATGCGCAACCTTACACATACAACGTAACCGCAAACAATGCGTGGACGGATATACTGACAACAGACATCAACGGATTTAAGGTCACTGTAAGCGTGCAGGACGAATACTATTTGTCGTCAACCACCACGGAAAACGGGAGCACAGGCGTTTTGCCGACGATTGTCGAAAGCAATGCCGTTGCAAATGCCGTCGGACAAACAAGAAAGAATGTCACGCCGTTAAGCTTGGCTTATGTATATAGCGCGACCACCGGTAGCAATATATATGTTGCTACAAGAGAAATCGAGCAAAACGATCTTTCAAGCGTCATTTATAACGGCAAGTCACAAGGTATTGCAAAACCGACAATGCCGTCAAGTTTTGCAATCAACTCGTTTTATTTCACGCACGGCAACGCAAACGACGTCGGGTATGAATCGAGAACGGATGTCGGAACTTACGACATAATCACGGATATATCCGTTACAATCGGAACGACAAAATACGTCGTCGGCAGAAAAGTGCATCAAAACACTTGGACAATAAACAAAAAAACACTGACGATTACGCCCACTTGGTCGGCAAATTCCGAATCTAATTCCGGAAATCATTATATTTACGTCTACAATGCAAAACAACAGGGCGTAACAAAGTTTGAGCTTTCGGGATTCGTTGACGGAGAAAGTATAGATAATCTTACTACTACCGAACTTATAAATAACAATGTTGATTACGCACGCACGGGAAATATATATAATTTGAGTGCGGGTTATGCCGTTGATGCGAACAACTACGGCGTGACCATCAAAGTGACTTCACACAACTACACTTTTGAGACAAATCCGACATCAATTGAAACTGCAACCGAACAAAAACAATATACTTGGCAGATCAAGAAGTTCGATTTGAGTGCGCAAAACGTGTGGTTTGGCGGAAGGACGGACTTGATTGTCGGCAATCAAGGCATTGCAAACGTCGAGGATGATACCACTAGGAGTTTCTATCCCTTGCAGGCAGATAGAAAGGGTGCGCCGGGCGTGCAACAAGTGCTTGTGTATGCGCAACACAACTACGCGGCAGACAAGTTCGTGCTGTACGTCAAGTATAACAACGGCACGGTTGCCGTGCTCACGCAAGGCACGGAATACACTTTGAGTGCGCTTGATGCACCTACTGTCGAAAATCCCACTCCGTTGAATACGAGTGTGACGGCAAGCGGCACGGGCAATTTCAGCGGAAATATCACCAAGTGGTACACCGCTTTGTTCAGCGATTTTGGCTGGAAAGACGGAAAAACGCCCGAAGATAATGATTGGGGTGGTAGCGCGGACAATCCATACGTCATAAGCAAGCCCGAACATTTGTTGCGCCTCAGCCAGATCGTCAACGGCGGTATGGCGTGGAACTCGATTCAAAATACCGTTACGGCAGGGGTGTGTATTGCTCCGCAAACCACGGCAAAGGCAACGAGCAGAGATTATAAGGACGCATATTTCCTTGTCACCGTCGACATCGATATGAGCGGTTATATCAGCACTGACGGCGTTTACAACTTCTTGCCCATCGGCACGAGGTCAACGCAAAATCAAACGGAATTGCCGTTCAGCGCGACGTTTGACGGCGGCGACAATACGATAACCTACGTTTACAACGTCGGCAGTTTCTACAACGTTAACGGCGCGAGAAAGAACTACGTCGGCTTGTTCGGATATCTGAACGGCGCAACGATAAGCAATCTCAAAGTTGCAAGCAATGGCGGACTTTCCATAACGGACAACAGCGGTATCGTCGGCATCGAATACGTGGGCGGCATTGCCGGCTATGCGGTTGACTCCACTTTATATAATTCAGTCTTGGCATACGGCGGCTGGGTGCGCGGCGAAACGTACGTGGGCGGTATCGTCGGTTATGGCGAAAGAATTACCATTGTAAGTTCCGAAGCCGTATCGTCGGCAAACGTCGGCGGCGAAACGTACGTGGGCGGTATCGTCGGCAAGTGGATCGTCAGCAATCAAAGCCAAATCGGCGGAAGCGTTGCAGGACAAAGATACGTCACGCCGGCAGATCAAATCGACGTCATGGGCATCAAGTACGTGGGCGGTATTGCAGGCTGGATGGATACGTCGTCTTGCGCAACGACGATTTCGTACGCTCCGCAACTCAACAACAACGGAAAGGATGGAAACTTTATTGTTGTGGGCGGCATCGAGTACGTGGGCGCATTGTTCGGCGCGTTTATAGGCAACGGATATCACCAAAACGCAACAAACGACAAATATACGGCAATCGTAATCGACAAAGACGCAAGCGACAACTTTAAAGTCGGCAACGTCAAAGTCATTTTGCAAAAGTTAAACGAGCAATCAGCGTCCGGCAATGCGAAAGTCGTGGGCGGACTTGTGGGCTATGCAGAGGGCGTTGGAATCCTCTTCAACACCGACTGGACAACGAGCAACGTCACGCTGGATACGGGCAATTATACTCCGTCGTTTATAGGCGGAATTGCAGGCGTTTTGGGCAAAAACGCAACGATTGAAGCAATATATCAACTCAAAAACGACGGCACTTTCCTCACGGGCGGTACGCACACCATCACGCACAGCGTCCCGGACGAGCAAAAGACGTTCGGCACGGCGGCAAAACCGCTTGGCAGTTTTGTGGGCGGCATCGTGGGTTACGTATCCTCGCAAGCAGGCGTGTATTGGGAAACAGGCACGACGATTTTCGGCAACGGCATATCGCTTGTAAACTCGGCGACAATCTATGCGACGAGTTACGCGGGCGGTATTTTCGGCGCGCTCGGAGATCTTAGCACAAGCGTTGCGCAGACTTTTGAAAACGACACGAATTCCATTCTTTACAATGTTCTCACAACGGGTGTAAGAAGCGGCAATGCAAGCACGACGCTCGGTCTTGCTCCCACGGTGTCCGGCAACGGTATCACGGCGCAAGGCAGACTTGTCAACAACGCAAGCATATCCGTGAGCGGAAGTTACGTCGGCGGTATTGCAGGCTACGGCGGCGCAAAAGTGCGTTTTGTGTTGCGCAACACTCCGCAAGACAGTGCAATAGACGTTTCAAAACTCAACATATACAGCGGCGGCAGCGACATCGTTATCAACGGAAGCTACGCAGGCGGAATTGCAGGCTACCTCGTGGATAACCTCGAACACGACTTGCAATATATCGTTGTAAAAGCAAGATTCAACACAAACAACCAAAGCGCAACGCGCGTGGGCGGTCTTGTTGGATATATGGGCAGCGGCAATGTGCAAAACTGCGTCGTAACCAACGGCGGCAGCAGCGCAATCACGGCGAGCACCGACACGTATCAAGGCAGTGAGTACGTGGGCGGTCTTGTGGGCGAAACGCAAAACGCAACCATCAGAAATAGTGTATCTACAGGGTTCAATCTCGAAAAAACGTCCAACACGAAGGGCGGCTTGCTCGGTGGCGGTACAAACCCGACGATTGATTCGAGCTGGACGTTCTATATCGCGAAAAAACGCACGAATTTTGCGAAAAATGCAACACCGAACGGAGCGTATTATGCGACCGTAAGTCAAAGCCCGTACGGGAAGTATATTCTTGTTGACGAAGGATTGATCAATGCAACGGAAGCGTCATATCCGACGTTTGTTTCGTTGTGCGGATTTGTAGGACTTTTGACGAATGCTAATGTTGAAGGCACGCTTGAATTTGCCGTAAAGGTGCCTAACAAAACGTTGAATTCCAATTATGAAAACACGCAACTTGCCTTCTACAACGCAAGTGGCAGTGACACCGTGACGGACAATATTGACAGTTTCAGCAAATTTGAAAACAAGAACAACACTCTTACGATTGCGCTCGATATGGCATCGGGCAACAGCATGCAAATTTGCGTTGTCGGTATCGAATTTGTAAACGTTGCAAAATGGAATAGTTCAAATCCGCTGTACAGCGTTACTGACGGTGCAACCAAAAACGTTGAGAACTCATACAAAAAGCCATCGGATTCTGATAGTTACTCGGCTGATGTGACCAACAATAATAGCGGAACGGTTGCAAGCAACCCGACAAAAATCTATGACGACGAAGGCAACTTGCGCTATATTCAAGCCATTGTATATTTCAACGGTGTGATTGTCGGCGCAACAGTCGAGAATAAACAACAAGTAGGTCAATATGATTCCGGCGAACTTACTCCGGGCAGTAGTGCAACAACCCCCTACACCATAAGCAATCAAAAAGAGTGGAACGACTTTGCATACAGCATCTATAGCGGTGCAAACAATTATTCAGGCAAATACGTGAAGCTGCTTACGGACAGCATTGTTATAAACACCGGCAACGGCGGACAGCATGCAGGTACGAAAGGCACGCACAATTTTGGCGCAACCGTAAGTATTCCGTCAAGCGGAACGGGTGCACCGAACAATATCGGATACAACTTTGCAGGTGACATCAGCAAAGACAGCAACGTAAACAATTTCCGCGGTACGTTTGACGGAAACGGACATTATATAACCATAAATTACGTGAGTGGCGGCTATTATCGTGTCAGCGCGTTCCCGAATGCAGCAGACGCAACTTTCAGAAACCTCACGATAAAAGGCAAGATTCAAGCAGCAAGCCAAATGACGGGAGCAAACGACATTGCAAATTCCGCAGCATACGACGTGGCAGGCTTTGTTGGCAAACCTTTTGGCAGTTTGAAATTCTACAACTGCACAAACGAAGCCGACATTATCGGCTTGCGTAACGTTGCAGGTCTTGTCGGCTACAATGCAGGCGGACATTCGATAACGCTTGAAGCATGTGTCAACACCGGCGACATTACATCGTTGCAAGGGACATATACTCTTGCAGGATTTAGTGATAAATATCAATATTTTGATTCGCTTGAAGCAACATATGGTACTGTAAATATTGGCTTTAATTCAGGTACGGGCGGTATTATCGGAGCTTATACAGGTAATATCACAATCGAAAGTTGCCGCAATGCAGGTACAATTATTGGCGGACATAATGTCGGTGGTATTATCGGCTTGCATGAGGGAACTTCAAGCACAAAAGCTACATTGACAATCCAAAACTGCGCAAATACAGGCAATGTGCTTGCAAATTCAGGATATTGGGTAGAGGATGAAGGTAAAATAGGTGGTGCAGCATCAGAGGGTGTTAGACAGTATATATTTGGATATGCGGGAGGCTTAGTTGGATTAACAGGTCAATATTCCACACTAAAAATGTACGCATCTTATAACACAGGTGATGTTACAACTTATTCGAACATGGTAGGCGGCCTTGTTGGTAGTGTAGGGGCAATGTATCAACCAAAAGGTGAAAAAAATGCAGTTAAAACAGGAGGAAGATCTACTATTGCGTATTGCTATAATACTGGAAATGTCCGTGCTGGTGGGACATTCCCCAAACGCACACAAAACTATTCTGGAGGTCGAGAACACTATGGCGGAAGTGTTGTAGGTGGATTAGTAGGTCTTGTTGGTGATATCCAGATATCACAGAGTTATAATTCTGGTGATGTATGGCAATTTGGAATAATTGCATATGGCGGTTCATGGCAGGTACGAGCTGGTGGTATAGTCGGCCAATCGCAGCCAACAAGCGGCGGATATGTATTAATAGACAATGTATACAATATAGGCACAATTAATGTTAGAAGTATCAATACTGTTGTCGGCTGGGGCGAAGGTGTGTTTAGTTTGCAAGCCGATGCTCGTTACGGAGCTGCGATATCAGGGTATTGTGACATCTCAGAAGATTCAAACCGAATAAAGGTTGCCGACTGTTATTCTATTAACAATTGTGTTTCGTCAAAAATAGCAAAGGACATATCTGGTGATAACGAATACATAAAATTCAAAAATGGCACAAACGAGTGGTATAACGAAAGATTTGATGAGTGGTACAAAAACGATGGCGTTGCAGGTATTGGTGGAGCACAAGTTGATTTGATTGAAACAGGACGTGTATACAATACGTACGATGCACTTACAGCGGCAATGGATGCAAATAGCAAGCTGAGAATGACTGGTAATAATTTTGCATTTGATCAATCAATTCAAGCACTCCAAGTAAATTACAATACAGTATCAAACTATACAACCATTAATGAACAAATTCTAAGCAAAGATAAAAACAATATTACGAGCATAACTGAACAGCCTGTTGGGAATCTATCATCAATAGGTTGGAAGAATTTCCCTGATAGCTGGCTTTATGTTTACGGTTGTTTGCCGCAGTTGTCGGTGTTTGCGCTTGACACTCAAAACGGTTTGAGCATGCGTTCTGTCGGTTATGGCAAAGATGTCTATGACGAATACAACGAAAACGGTTTGCCTGCCGGCTCTGAACAATATCCGTATATCATCAAAGACGGTGTTGACCTCATGGGCATGCAAGCACTTGTTGACGCAGGATACTCGTTTGAAGGCAAATATATCGAAGTTGCAGACGGCAAGAATAATCTTGACGGCTTGGCTTCAAAGAGAATAAAACTTGCAACTTACGATAAAACCGATACCGCAGCGACAAACGATGCAAGCAACAAAATGTACAAAGCCGTTGACAATGACGGAAACTATAAGGTCGGCAAGAGCTATCATTTGCTGTTGCAAGGTGCTGTTTTCAATAAGGCAAGAAATAAAGACGGCTCCTTTGTCGGCTCGGACTATGCAAGTTGGGCTTGGAACACTTATTACTATAACGGCGGATACAATGATCAAGACTACGGAACAATGCGTCGCTATGGTATATTCCGCATACAAAATTTCATTGCAATGGGAAGAGGAAACAGTGTTTTCAAAGGTCACTTCAGCGGTGAACAAGCAGGCAGCACCAACACGATAATCGATGATGTGAGAATCTCCACTGGTAAAGACGGCGGAGGATACGGCGGTCTATTTGCAAAAGCTCAAGATGCGTATATTGGATATATTTCTATTGGCGGCGCAAGCACGATTTGGGCGTTTTCTTCGGACAATCAAACAACAGCGGCTGCCGGCGGTATCGTTGGATTGGCACAAGGTTCAACAGTATTGGAACACTGTAGTGTTGTCGATTCAACGCAAATAGGGGCTTACGGAAAAACCATTGATACTATCCTTTCAAACGATGCGACTCATACAGGCGGAATTGTAGGTATGGCTGATCCTAAGCAAGGCAATACGTACAATGCAGGTATCACCACCACTATCCGCAATTGCTCCATTTCTTCAAGCGGCAGAATCGAATCCGCAAAGAGCAACATCGGCGGTGTTCTCGGTTATGTCGGTGGTGACGCAGGAGCAAACGGAAAAGGCAATAGCGTGCGTATCGAGAGGTGCGAGGTGCAAAAGGCGGCAATTCAAGCCGCAAGCAGCGCAACAGAAAGCAGTCATATCGGCGGTGTGCTGGGATACGGCTCGGAGTATGTGGCGGCATTCATCACCGGATGCAAGGTCGGCAACGGCGCAGATACTGTCACCATAAAGGGCGAGCATAGCCTTGGCGGTATCGCAGGCGGTATGTCCAATGCAAAAGGCGGTTATATCGACAGCTGCATAGTGGGCGCAAACACCACAATCGAGCGTATAAATCAAGGCGGCGATAAGGACGATAAGGGCAACGATAAAGTTTCGGAAAACCCCGATCACGGTACGGCAATCGGCGGTTTTGTGGGATTCACCGAGAAATCAACAAACACTACAAGCCCACTCACCACGACGTTTAGCGGAAAGTCATCATTCCTTGGCAAAATCAAAGTCACGGTTGGCACAACCAATCCGGGCGAGCATGGCGATAAGAAACCTGTCGACAACGTCGGCGGTATCGTTGGCGATATGGGCAGCGGCGCAAACTTCGCATCCGGCTCTGAAGTTGAGGTGCGCGGCAATATCAACGTCACCTTGGAGGCTGCAAACGTCGGCGGCGTGGCAGGACGTACAAACACTGCAACGTTTATCGGCAATTTTGTTGTCAAACCGAATATGCAAACCGATAAAGCCGAAAACGTCGGCGGTTTCATCGGCAAGAACGTCGGCACGGTGTACATACTTGCCGACACCACCGAGCGCATCGTGAACGACACGCTCAACGGCACGTCCATCTCAATCGGCGGCAAAATCAAAGGTACGAGCGAAGTCGGCGGCTTCATCGGCGTGAACAACTCGGGAAGCACCCTCAACATCGGCTCGAACGTCGCAAACGCAAAGCCGTATAAATCGGGTACGCTGTCCATTACAATCGCCGCGGGCGCGGAAATCAGCGGCTCAGGCGACAACGTCGGCGGCATCGTCGGCAAGAACGAGGGCGCTGTAGATGCCGCTCAAAAAGACTACGCAACCATCGATATCGTCAAGGGCACAATCGTCCAAAACGGCACTATAAGCGGTAAAAACTACGTCGGCGGCATCATCGGCTTGAACGCAGGCTTGCTCACCACGGGCGGCGGCGAGGCGGATACGTCTATCGGCGGAACCACGCTTGATGAAAATCAAATCGGGCTTATCAAAAACCTCTCGATCACCAACAACGGCAACGTCACGGGTTCGGGCAACTATGTCGGCGGCGTGGTCGGCAAGCTCGATTCGCCCGCAACGCTCCGCACCGAAGATTTGGGCAAAGGTGCAATCGCAGGTACGTTTACAAACAGCGGCACGGTTGTGGGCAACAGCTTTGTGGGCGGCTCGCTCGGTTTTGTCGGCAAAAACGTCACAATCACTGCAAAGAATAATGTTGCAACATTGTTTGTCAATGACGGCGAAGTCAATGCGACAGGCTACTTTGTAGGCGGTTCTATCGGCGCACTTGTCGGAAAGATTCAAGGCGAAAACTCGTCCGTTGCGGTCAAGTTTGAAAACAAAAAGAAAGTCAATGCGACAGGCTTTGTCGGCGGCTCAATCGGCGTGTTGGCAGGTCCCGTTTCCTATGCGCAATTTGTCAATAGCTCGGACGGTCTCGAAATCGCGGCGGTTAACTCGGTCGGCGGCTCTGTCGGCTACATCGGTGTGCCTTCGCCGCTTAGCGATGAGTTGGTCGGCTTCACTGCGCATCAGATTGACATAAATAACACTCACTTCGAGGCTTCGGGAAATCTCACGGCAAATCCGAGCCAAGACGCTATCAATGCGGCAAAGAAAGATAAAGAGGATAACGGTTGGGGCGGCGTCGGCGGCGCAATCGGAGTCATGGGCGCGGCTATCAAATCGTGGACAGACAACACATACTACGCCAACGGCAACGTCGAAGCAAACGTCATAGAAAACGGCATAGAAACAGGCATATACAACGTCGGCGGCATCGTCGGACTTATCAATGCAAGCAACATCACGATAAGCAACATGCTCGCCTACCGCACAACAGTAACCGGCGGTAAAAACGTCGGCGGCATCGTCGGTGCGACCACGGGCGCAAAAACCGTCATCAATTCCGCATACGCAATAGAAGGCACCTTCACCGGCTCGAAGAACGTGGGCGGTATTATCGGTCTTGCAAAAACCGACACCGACGCAAGCACGTCGTACTGGGTTAAGGGCTATGCAAACGCTATCCTTGCAGGTACCGACGTCAAGAATTTGCAACAAGATCTCGGCAAGTTTGAAACCATTATCGAGTACGTCGGAGAGCAACCTATCGTGTTTACGGAAGATTTCTGCAAGATGTACACGCCAAAGACCTATTACGACGATTATCCCGGCACGCACACCTACAACGGCAAGACCATTACGCTGGGCGAGAACGTTGAACAGTTGACTTGGTATGACTACTTCAAAGATAAACTCGGCGAAACTTCTGCGCAAATTAAGAACGGCGCGTGGGTTAAACCCATTGCAAACGCGCCTACTTATACGACGGGTGCAAACAACACCGGTTGGTATTTCGTTTACGCAACGGACAAGACAATCGGCACGATAAAAGCAGAACACTCCACAAATGCGAATCTGCAATATTGGAAACGAATTGCGGACGCATATACGTCGAGCGAGCGCAACGAGGGTAAGGACGACAATGTGAAAAATCCGCTTGCATCCGATATCGTTCTCGGAAATGGCGCACCTCAAAAATCCACGCTTTATGCAACTGCAACCGCGGCAGGTACGGAGAGCGGATACTATCTCTATATGGCAACGTCCGGAAAATCCAGACCGAGCGCAACCAACCAAGGCAACAAGTTCTATATCCAAACGCTCACGACCAACGCCGACGCGCTTGCCGAAAACGTCGCTGTGTATTATCGCACGATTTCAAAAGGCAAAGCGTTGACGTTCAACGGCTATTTGCGTTACGCTCCCGTCGGCATAACCGCTTCGGAAGGCGAAACCGTGAGCTATATCAAAAATCCCGAAACTGCAACGGGCAAGCCGAATAGTTACTGCTATTCCGCAGACACCACGACTGCGGGTGGACAAGGCACGGACGGCGCACAAACCAATCCCGGTTCCTTCCATTCGCAAGTCAATATCTATTATTTCGACAGCGAGGGCAAACCGCACGTCGTCGGCGGCGTTGCAATAGGTTGGACGATAAACAAACGTGATCTCACCGCCGAATTTACCGCAAATACGGACAGAACTTACGGTGAAGACAGAAAACAAGAAGGCGACGGAACAGTTAAACACGATATGAAACTCGTCGTCGGCAACATCGCTCCCAAAGCAGGCAAAAACGCAGGTATTGTCATTACGATTTCAAGCGACAACGAAAGCTATACGTTTACGTGGGACGGCACACGTTTCGACAAAACTTCTGCCGGCGGTATTGTTATTTCCGCCGAAGGAATGACCGATCCGGGCGTAACGAACGGTTGGGACGCAAGCGATTCGCTTTACAACGTCACCGAACCTGACGACAAACAGACAAAGGACTTCTCGTGCTTTATCGACTTTACAAACGCAAAGACGTACACGATTTCAGTCACTACAACAGCGACGTCCGGCGCGCAATATACGCTTGATAAAACAACGAATTTCAGCGTCAAACAAGCAACACTTACGTTGAAAGGCGTGCCGACTACCAACAACCCGGATTCCGTTATATTCGATAACAAAACGCATGCTTTTAGTTGGAAAGTCGAGGGATTTAAATATAACGACGATATTTCGCAACTTGCATTGTTCTCGCCGACTGCTTATGCACTCGGAAAATCCGCTCTGTTATTCAACAGCGGCACTCCGAATACAATGAAAACTGGTAGCGTTACAATCGATGGCGTTGAAAACGTAACCTATACGATTTATTCAAACAGCAATTCTATCGATATAAGCGGCGCAAGAGATAAAGGCGAGTATTATATCGCATTCGCAACATTGAGCGCGGGCAACTACAAGCTTAAACTCGATAAGGGCGTTGAAAGTTTGAAACAATCCATAAAATTGTCGATTTCCGACAATAAATTGAAGTTTGATTGGAGAGGTGCAGGCGGTTCTCACCCGTACGATAAAAAGACAAAGGGAACTATCACACTTACCATTACTGCAAAGAGCGCGATAGACGGATTTGAAAATTTCGTAAAGAAGTTCTTCGCTCCGACAATGAGCGGAACGGGCGCAAACGCTGTTTGGGGTACTGCAAGCGACAATAAGTCTATAACAATCACGTTTACGACGGGAGTGAATGCAGGAACATATACGGCAACTATTGCTCAAAACAAGAACGAAACGGCATTTATCGAAGCAAACAAAGTCAACTGCTCGTATCCGATGATTCCGCAATCGAGGAGCTATGAGATTGATAAGCGGAATTTGACGATTACGTTGATATCGAAAGATAACAAAACGTCTTATACGTACAACGGTCAACATCAAGGACTTGTAAGCATCCGCGTAAATTCCGAATCCGGATCAACAGGGCTTATTTCCGGCGACAGTGTAAATGCAACCGTTTCGGTTTCAAGAGAAGGCACTGAATTTGGATCAATCTCTGTGTCCGCAATAACGTCGTCAACTGCAAATAACGTGCGTTTGTCCACAATCAATTTCGGCAAATACATAGCGACGGTAACGATGGCGGAAAATACGAACTATACTTGTCAACAAAGCGGTACGCTTGAATGGGAAATAAAGAAGTATCAACTTACTTTGAGCGATTTGACAGGTGGACAAAAGGTTTATGACGGCATTGCGACAAAACCGACGTTGAAAGTAAACGGTGTATCCGTTGACAATGGCGAGTTTACACCTTCGGGCGTTAGCGGAGATAGAATTGCAATCAAATATTCTGCAAGTATTGACGGTCAATCGTACGAATCGATTGTAAATGCCGGAAAGTACAGCGTTTCTATCGGCGGCAACGGAGCAAACGCCATCACCGTTTCGCCTGCAACACGTGACGGTATAAATACGGCCGACAACTATTCGATTGAAGGCGGACAAAGCGTTGACTACATAATTTTGCCTCGAACGCTTAAACTTTCATGGCAAGAGATTCAATCGTTTGTATTCAGCAATACAGAGCAAGGATTGATTGTCGTCGGTGTTGAAGGCGTTGAGGACGGCGGAAACGGAAGCCTTGCAGTGAAGAGTGGCACAAGCACCATAAATGGCGTCAAATTGACAGGCTATGCCGGTGGCGACACTATCGAAATCACAATAATCGGCGCTTTACTGCATGCTAATAGTACGTCGAAAATGGAAGCCAAAATAACCAGTGTGAGCGGCACAAATAAAGACGGTTCGAATTCTATTGAGGGCAATTATACTTTGAGCGAAGACGATAGATTCAGCGGAGAATTTACAATCACTCCGTCTGTCGTGTCTATCAAGTTCAACGCGCCAAACGCAACACTCACAAAGGTGTATGACGGAAACAGAACCGTACCCACAAGCCAAATCAACGATAGCTATTTCAGTTGGAGCGCAACAGGGCACAATCCGACACGCAATCCGTTTAAAGTTACGGCGCAGTATGACAACAAGAACGTCGGTGATAAAAAAGCGGTTACGTTCTCATATACGTTTACCGATCCGACGAACGTGGGAGATTACGTTGTGGGAACGGTTGACGGCAGTGCGTACACCGTCGGACAAATTACACCGGCGCATATAAGGGTTGCGCTTGACAAACTGCGCAGCGGCAAGGCGACGAGAACGTATACCGACGACGAGTTTTACGGTGGCGCCGAGGGTGCAACCGGCAACGGACGCAGCAAGACCTATCGCACGGGCGAAGGATTTACAGTGAGCGGTGTTCTTGGCAGCGACAATATCAACGTTGTTGCACGATATCAAGAGGCTGACAACACGCGCAACAGCAATAGCGGAAATTACTTTGATTTCTCGAAATACGTCAACGACGTATACAAAGACGCCGACGGTACGTTCAAGAAAGCGTCGGCAGGCAAGTATTTCAAGAAACTCGTATTCACAATGACGGGTACGGATGCGGCAAACTATACGTTCAACGTTTACGATTCGTCCGCAGAAGGCGGCAACAAGTATAGCGAAAGCGACAGTACGGCGGCTGCAATACAAAGCGTAACCGTGTACGATTCGAGAGATTCGAAGAATAAGAACGCAAGCGGAGCGGCGAGTATTCAAATTGAAATCACCGTCAAATCCGTGCGTGTCGAGTACTCCGACACTGCGCAAAGCTACGCAAACGACGACAACACCTACAATACGAATTGGAAGCCTATAACCGGCACGAACAAAGATATGGATAAGGCTGATGCCAAAATCAAGGTGTCAAACGGCTGGATGTATGCGGACGGCAAAGACCATACTGCCGAGGAGGGTTACACGAAGAGAGAATATCGCGGCTATACGACGATCAGAGGTTCTCAAAACAGCGAACGCCTCGGCGCAAAGGTCGATCCGACAAACGGTATGGATCTCAACTATCGTTTGAGCAATCAACCGACGTTGACCATTGCATATTTTGTGTCCACGGGAGATGAATATGAAATCAACTCGCTTGCCCGCTTGCTCATAGCGTCCTTCTATTACACGGCAAGCCAGAACCCCGGCAATCTTGAAATTATCAAGATCGTATCTTCGGGCTACAAGTGGGTAAGCGTCGTAAGTGCGGACGATTATGACAAGGGCGAGTTCGAACTTCCGCAAGACACGCCTATAACCGATTCAAAGGCAACGACGTGGGACGAATACTTTACCGAGTTGGAAGCAAAAGGCTATTCGGTATTCCTCAATATCGAGGCAAACGCACAAGACAATATCCCCGCAAACACTTGGGGCTACTATGCGACTACGACGAGCGAAAGTTCTACAATCCCGACATCGTATAAACTTACCAAAGATATAGTCGGCAAGTTTACAGAAAGCGATATATCCATCCTCAATACGTTCTTCACGGTGATAGGTGATGACGGCAAAACGACAACTTCAACGTGGAGCGGCAACGGAACATATCTCAAAAACGTTCTCAAAGCGGCTGAAGGCAAGATCGCAACGATCAACGGCAGTCTGTTCGTGTCCACGGCAAAGACAGAGGAAGCAGGCGACGTGACGGGCTTCGGCGGTACGTTTGACGGCAACGGCTACGTCATCGAGTATCTCAACATTATGGGCTACGGCAAAGATAACGTCGGCTTGTTCGACGTGATAGGCGCAAACGGCATCGTCAAGAACTTGCATTTGAGAAACGTAACCATCAACGGCAATGCAAAATACGTCGGCGGCATCGCGGGCAAAGTGCTTGCGGCGGCGGATGCTTTAACCGAAAAGAGTGTGAAAAACGTGTCCTTCCACGGCTCGATCAACGTCACCGGTTCGACGGATCAAAGCGTCGGCGGATTGTTCGGCATAAGCGAAAGAGCCGTTGAAAACGCAATCGTTCTCGGTTCAATCACCGTGAGCAACGTAAATGCAAAAGTCGGCGGCGTTGTGGGCACTGCAACTGCAGGCTTGAACAACGTTGTGTCAATGATGCAAATCACCGCAAGCGGCGGTACGGTCGGAGCGTTTACGTCAAACAATGCACACGTCGGAGAAAATTGCACGCATATGACCAATGCAGTGTGGAAGAAAGACACGAGCGGCACGGGTTTCGAAAACGTTGACGGCAAAAACGTCGGCTACAATGATTTGATGAGCGGATCGGTGTCCGGTTACGGCACGACAAACAAGTATTATCACGAATCGGAAACTTCCGTAACGAAGGGTGAATACGACGTGCTTGACGACGTTGTTTTGACCAAGATTTCCGTTGACAACAAAGAAAACGCACGCCAAAGCATGCGCCTTGCTGACATCGTCAAAGTGTACTTGCTCATGTATTCGTTGAATGAAACGCAAGCAACCGATTCCGGCAATCTAAACGGTGCAAACGTGTATGCAATCAGCACTTCGAGCTGGCTTGTCGGCACGGCTGATGGCACAACCGCAAAACCGATTGCGATTGCCAACAAGCAAAACGTGTCTTTGCTCAGAGAACTCCGCTTTGCATCGTTCACGCTCAAAGCGAACGTGTCGATTGAAATCGCAAGTACGTTCTCGGGTGCGTTCTATGGCAGCGTGACAAGCGCAACCAATGAGAGTGGGACGAGTTATGGTTACAAAATCACTTGCGACAAAGCTATGTTCGAAGCGTATTCAAACGACACTACGGCATGGCTTTCGGTGCAATAATAGCAATCAAAATGCCAAGACGACAAACGCCGCCTTGGCATGATTGATTTTTTGCAAAATCGGCGTTCTAATCTGTCGGTTTGCAAATCGCGTAAATTCGGACGGAAAAAGGACGTACAAAAGCCAATAAAACGCTACGCTCGATTGTAGTTTATATATAATATATATAAAAGTATATTATGCCGCAATCGAGCAAACCGGCAAAAGGGAAATATGACAAACCAAGCAAGCAAAAGCAAAACTTTCAAAATCATCATGTCAATCATGATTCCGCTTTTGATAGTGGTGACCACCGTTGTTATGGTGGGTGCGTCTTTTGCGTGGTTCTCAAACGCCGACAAGGTCACCGTCACCGAAATCACGATGTCCACGGCGGAGTCGTACAAAATCGATTTCAATCTTCAAAAAAACGAGAGGCTGTGGGACAATATGCAGTACGTCGGTCAGACCGCTTTTTGCGACAGCGGAACGAATGCCGGCAAATTGATGACAAAGGGTATTGCCGGAGCAAACACCGTTGATACGAGCAACCGCGCATACTATTTTATCAATACGGTTGCGCTCGACACGACGGGCAAGTCGTTCGATATGAGCATGGCGTTTGACACCGTAAGCATTTTGAAGTATACGTATAAAACCGATCCAAGCGGCAACTATGTGAAAGACGACACTGTTGCACCCACCACCAAAAGAGAGTATGGCAAAGGCGTTGACAGTAATTCGTCGAGCGACATCCCATACGTGTTCACGTGGTTCTTTAAAGAGCACGTCGGCACTGACGGCAACGTCAGCAAGAATTACAAAAACGAGCAATCCGGCGACAACAAAACCGTGCAAAGACTTTTGCAGCTCGAACCTGTAAACGAAGTTTGGTACACGCCGTACGGCAAACTCGCTTTCGGCAGCGACGGACTTGTGAAAAGCGTCAACGATGACGCAACGATAGCGTCAAGCATAAAAGGCGTCGACGGACGCAATATCACAAATTTCTCGACGTATAATACCGTCGGCGGCACGTCGCAATTGTTCGATTTCTACGTTGTATTTGCTCCCGAAAAAATGTTCTGGATGCAGTTTTTCTCTGCGGACAAAGACAAATACACCGCAAGCGAAATTTACACGCAAGAGGACGAAACGAAAAAGATTTTCGAAAATCTGGACAATCAAATCTTCTATTCGAGCATGGATTATTCGGGCTCGACTTTTGAATTTTCGGCAGTGATTCACATCTCAACCGTACACGAGGAGGCGCAAGGATAATGAACAAGACCAAACGCACTCTAATCGTATCATCGGTTGTTATGGCACTCATTCTCGTGGTTACGGCAGTCAGCGTGACGGCGGCATGGTTTACCAACGTTGCCGACAGCAACGAGGACGGATTCACCATCGATTCCGCGCTTTTGCAAGAGAGCGCAAGCATAGACATAGACAACACCGCAAGCGACTACGGCACGGCAATATGGCCTGCAATCGCAAATCCCGGATATCTTGCAAAAGGCAATCTCGCGCCTTACGGAAAGGATTTGACGCAACAAGACGACACGAAAATTACCGTCAAGGCAAAATGCGCCGTGTTGTATTTTCCGATAAACTTTGTCGGTACGTCGGATTCGGGCGCAACCGACGGAAGAAAATCGTTGGTTTTGAGCGTTATTTCGGCGCATCTGGGCACGGTTGAAGAGGGTATTGTTAGCGAGGAGACAAAAGACTATTTGTCGGCGTTCAACGTTGAGATGAGCCTTGTCAAGCTCGTGGAAAAAGAAGGCAGCGACAAGCCCGTTGCCGAACCGATCGCATCTGTAAATCCGTCGAATTTTGCAAACAATCCGAGCGCGATTTATTATAATCAGCCGTATTTTGACGGAGATACCAAAATGCCGTGTTATAAGCTCTATATGCTTGTCAAGCCCGGCGAAAAATACTACGTCAAAGCAACGATATATTTCAACCAAATCGACGAAGAGTGCGATGAAAACCTCATCTATCTCGACGAAGCGAAAAAATCAATCGTATTCAAGTTTGAAATCAAAGACAAGGTAGATTCAAACGTGGATATACGAGAAGGGAACATGCCCGCATGACGTCAAGCCGCAAGACAAAAACCGCGATGATAATCGCAATAATAGTGCTCTTTGCAGTCGCCGTTTCGACGATGGGAGTTTCCTATGCGGTTTGGATCTCTCCCGACGGCTCTATCGGTGGCGGCGAGTCAACCGCATCTCCGTCGGTGACGCCTACGACAAACAACGTGTGGGCAAAGTATTTCAATTACAACGTCATATCCGATAGCGAAAAAGGACAAAAAGGTTGGAGCGGCAATATCGTTGAAATCACGACGTTTTACACCGACTCCGACGGCGTAAATCTTTCAAACGTGTATATTCCAAACGTCATTTGGGTGGAAAACGGCACGAAAAAAGTGCTTGCAAGCGTGGATGGAGTTGCCGAGAGTTCGTACACCACTTATACGGTTTATCGCATCGCAAACAGCATTTTTGCGGACTCAACGCTCAAAAGTTTGCCCGTGACGATTCACGTGTCAGAGAGTATACGCGAAATCGACGACGCGGCGTTCGCAAATTTGCCCAACCTCGAAACCGTGTATTTTGAAAATACAAACGTTTGCACAATCGGTGCATTTGCGTTTGCAGGGTGTCCGAATCTCAAAACGATAGTAAACGTAAAAGGCGGCGATTTAAAGAAAGACGAAACGTCCTTTATCGGTTGCGACCAAGTTGATTTGAGCAAAGTAACATTCGTTTGACAAAACGGCAAATAAGTTTTTTTGCAAATTTGACGGCAATGTTTGACACAAACGCAAACTCTTGCTATACTAAATAAGCTTGATACAAGAATGACTGACATTTTGTGTCAAACCGATTTGCTTTAACAATTATGGAAGCGTATCGAAGCGGTCATAACGAGGCGGTCTTGAAAACCGTTTGGGTGAAAGCCCACGGGGGTTCGAATCCCTCCGCTTCCGCCAAAATATGCTGATGTGGCTCAGGTGGTAGAGCACATCCTTGGTAAGGATGAGGTCACCAGTTCAAGTCTGGTCATCAGCTCCAAATCCGTGAACGAAATTCGTTCACGGATTTTTCATATCTGCGATATG
>ULKJ01020313.1_pt1 | contig 36300 bp, 25 predicted proteins | sample 1951121 | NCBI WGS metagenome assembly ULKJ01 (sample SAMEA4835497, study PRJEB28245) | human gut metagenome | biome: gut microbiome; material: fecal sample | place: Denmark | collected 2008 | reverse complement strand
CTTTCCCCGCTCTTCTGACAGCGCCTCGATGATTACAGCCCCATTATAACGCAAACATACGTTCACACCAATGCCTTGTACAATAAATTTTTGACCAAAAAACCTGATGTCGAAAAGCCATCACATCTAAAGGATTTGTTGTCAGAAACGGTCCCATTCTGAAGCATTATTGAAATAAATAGTCGAGAATTGCCCGCACTATCATTTCTTCCGGATCTCTGTGCATATTCCGTATTCTTATTCCATACGCACCTTTATTTTTGCCTTTTGTTACCGGTGTAAGTTCTATTGTAATTATCTTCTTTAATTCCCGATAATTATGTAACAACGTAAAATCTTTTTTAAGGTTTATGATGATGCTCCACATTTTGATCATCGTATCATCGCCTGTCCATTTATTAGAGCTGTCCAACCTTATTATATCAATATACTCATTTGAATAATGTATAATTGCACCGCTCATAACCCAAGAGCGTTGAGTTGTACATTTATCATACGTTGAAATCAAATCTTTTAACTGGTCAATATTCATTCTTCTCCATCCGGCAGCTTTGGCCTTTTGTTATTCCTTAAAATATCAGATATGCAGATTAAACATCAAGGGATCAACCCTTGCGTTGTTGTATTCGAACTGATGTAACGTAAAATTGAAAACAGCTTTTGCCTTGTGCACGATCCTGTGGTGATCCGGACACAAAATAACAATATTCCCGGGATTGTTATTTGCTGTTTTACAAAAATACTCGATATGGTGCGCCTCGGAAACATCAACCCCATACATTACCGTCGCGGTTGCTCCGCAAATCTGGCATTTGTAACGATACAGCGCTTTTAAAGATTTCTGAACATTATTATCAAAAATTCTTGCGTTATAACTTCCCGTCTTTTTTACCACTTTTGCAGCGGAGTCGTTCTGATTAAGGATTTGTTCTATCTCTTCTTCTGTAAATTGCGTAAGAATCTCTCTCTGCTTCGGAGCAGGCTTCGTGACGGTAATCGGCACACTGTCATCGTTCATCAGGTCTTCAACAATCCCCGTTAATTCCTCGAATGTATAATTTTTTAGTTCATTGTGCATCAGCACAACGCCCGGCGCCGGGGAACGCTTATGCCACCCCTTCCGGGCGCTTCCTGTTAATACATCAAACTCATCACGTCGCAATTTCATATAGCTGTCCGGCTTGCCGAATTTCATAGATATATCTTCAAACGCGCCCGAAAAAGTATCATACCCTAATTGATGGACGGCGTCTTTATCAAACTTTGATAAATAATAAGCTATTACAGAAAGCTTTTTATTCAGATCAGTTAACACATATCCTCCTTCATCGGCTCGTCTGCCGGGTGATTTCCTCAACTAACGTTTCAAGTCTCATCTTCCGGTCGCTGTGTCTGATTTCACATTCCCAGACAATAATTACATTCCAACCATCATCCTGTAATTTTTTATAATTTTGTTTATCTCTTTCGCGATTACAGTCAAATTTCTTCTTCCAGAATTCAGCATTCGTTTCAGGAAGGACAAACCATTTACACCCTTCATGGCAATGCCAGAAGCAACCATTTACAAATATTACAGTTCTGTATTTTTTCAGGACAATATCTGGCGTACCGGGAAGCCCTTTCACATTTCGCCTGTAACGGAATCCATTCGCAAACAAGTATTTTGCGACGACTTCCTCTGGTTTTGTTTTCTTCCCCTTTATACGGGACATATTGTAACTTCTTATTTCTTTATTATGAACATCCATCAGTATTTTCCCAGAATCGGCTCTGTCTTATAAAGCTGATAAAAAAATCCTTCCAGCATTTTAACCGGAATACTGTTTCCTGCCATTCTGATTATTTTATCACGCGGAAATAATTTGCTTTTTACTCTCTGCTCCGGATTGTTAGCCTGAAGGCGCTCATAATCTTCATCGGTAAATCCCATGAACAACAAGCATTCTCTCGGTGTCAGATATCTGAACTTTCCGCGCCCTTCCACTCCGCTGTCAAAATACACATTACCGGAATTAGGGTGCCTGTCCTGTTTGGTGGTAATTGTCCTTATAAAATCCTCTGAAGTAATGCGGCCTTGTTCATCAACTATCTTCGGGTTTTCTTCCCAGATCTTTCTGCGCGAAACCGTATCATTCGGTGTACAATCCAGTGCTTCCTCCCACAACTTACTGCGCCGATCAGCCGGCTGTCTCAGCAGCTGGTTTATGGTAACAGGCGAATAAAACCTGGATTTTCTGTAATCACTCAATATTTTCGTTTCATCCGATCCCCAAGAATCAAAGAATGCTTTTATCTCTTTTTTTAACGACTCGTTCTGACCGACGAAAACGCTCATCATCAGCAGACGCGGACGATTCTGCGGTAATCCGTAATTTTTTGCATTGACCGGCATATATTTACTGACATAGCCGATCTCTTCAAGTTCATTGATCCATTTTTCAAAATTTTCTTTGTGCCTTGGAGATAACAGAGTAGGAACGTTTTCCATTATCAGATAACGAGGCAATACTTTTCCCAAGTTCTTCATTTCTGTCAGGATCCGTCCTACCTGCCATAACAGGCTTGATCTGCTACCCGAGTCAATATCAATGCCCTTATTATAGCCATGAAACGCTCCTACGTTAGAAAGATCCTGACAAGGAAAGGAATAAGTAAGGATATCCGTATTGTCCGGCATCTGTTCGCCATGCACCCTGCTGATATCGACCAGATTTCTCGTACGCTTTATTGCAGAAAGCATCCGTCTTAAAACAATCTCGCTGTAACCCCGCAAGGTCAGATAATTCATCGGCTCCTTTCCGTTGTTGCTGATGGTATATTTACTCAGGATAGCCAGTAACTGTTTTTTGTTCAGAGACTCCACTTCCGGAAGAATCTCATAGCTTTCATGAATTGCATCATAGGCAATAAATGCGTGTAAATCCCATTCGCATGTTGCCTGAACATTTATATTGATTCCGATATTTTTCAAGGCACGTGCCTGACTGCCTATACCACTGAAAAACTCAACAATGTTGTAAATATTCTTCATTATATCTTACTCTCTGTTTATTAAACAAGCACTCCGCTGTTTTCTAATTTCTGTCGTATTTTCCAGATCAGTTTGGCCTGCTTTGGTGTGGCAATACGCGGCCTCGCTGTATCGATAGAAGCAGCAATATTCAGAAGATCCAATTCCATTGGCGAAAGAATCTTCCTCTTAACTCCTTCCGCAATCAGATTTCGCCAATACTCACCGCCTAACGAAACTATTTCCATTTCAACATTCAGTTCTTTACCAAGTTTTTCCGACTTGATTTCAGACTTCATGCTTTCTTCCATTACAGCCAAAGGTATCAGGTCATCTGTAAATTCTTCTGAAAAGCTCAACGGGACTTCCCTGAATCTTTTCCATGTTTCCTCTTTTTTACAGTACTCCGTAACAATAACGCCATATGATTTCTGAATAAATTCATTGGTAATCTGTGCCACTCTGTTTATTTCTCTGGCCAGAGACGGATATAGCTCCTGTTTTTTCCAGATGCGATCATAATCCAAGGAAAATCCTTCCGGTATTGCACTTATTATCTTAGATATGGTATACGGGACAATATTCAGCTTATATCCGCCTACATTATACCAGTCTGATTTGTTGACAATGCGGTCTGTTTCTCTGTAAAGAATTGTATAGGAAATACATCTTCTGAAAAATTCCGTGTTAAAATATTCGCTTTGAGACTGATAATTCTTGTCAATTATCTCCGCAAAGAATTTCATGACTTTCTGCGAGCCGGCGCTGACTCTGTCCGGACGCAACAGCTCAGCAGCAGTATAATATTTTGCCAGTTCTTCCTTTTTCACAACCTGATTTTTAGGATACTTCTTCCTGAAATTTTCTATATCACTTTTCTTATAAAGCTTGAACTGTTCCTGTTCATATTTCCCGCGCGACCGCTCATAATACCAGTATGTACCATGCAGACTTCCGTCTTTAGCCGGGGCAGGAGTATGGACGGACAGTGATGCCATCGTCCTGTGAAAAGGATGATTGGAGAAAAAATCCGCATCTGTCACGGTATTCTGACTGTTTGCATACTTAGATATGTTCTGTATCATAGTATCGTAATCGTCGTTCTTGACTACGGTCAGTTTCATCGGAACAAATATATTATCCAGAGACAACTTGTCTTTCAATACCGCTGAAGTAAGCGAAGCCGTCGTCTGCCCTCCGTTAATAATCTGGAGATCTTCTATCTCAACTATCTTATGTCCGTCAGGCGACAAAACAATTTTTGAGGCTGTGCAGGCAATTCCGTTGTTATAGGTAAAAAACTTAGTGGGTTCTGTTCTTATTGTATTTCTTATTCCTTTATTGATTTTTCCTCTGTTGCTCAAGAATGCCCGGATATTCCCCTCCAGCAGATGAGGTCCGTGTTCATAATAAATTTTATGCAGAAATTCTCCCGGCACAATGGCAAGATACGCATCGTAATCAACATTATCAACCATTTCAGCTTTTATGCACGGAATTCCGTCAATTCCGTATTTTTCAGTCCTGATGATAATCGGTTCGCGCTCTCTCCCAGACTGATATAACTCAAATAATCTTTGCGTGCCCCATATATTCAGACTGACTTTTTTATTCAGAAACACAAAAGGCGGCAACTCCCTGACCGCATTGCTGATATCCTGATTGGTAACAATAATCAGCTTGATCTTATCAATAGATTCGTCATTTTCAAGATTAACATAATCAATATGCATTCTTCTGGCGATATCTTTCCCTATCTTCAGAACGTCATCGTAAAGATCAAAATATTTATCTAACGTCCCCTCATACGCCTCTTCCAGAAAATTGAGCATTCTTGTCTGAATTCTGTTGATATCCGTAAGAGTCAACGTTTCTGTCAGAGAATCCTTAAATTCGTTTGAAATGAGAACTACAGATTTATCTGCCTCATCAAAAGCAAGCGCGTCAAAGGACATAATACGATTGTTCCTGCCCTTTTTATTAACAACCATAGGTTGGGGATCAATTAATTCCCCCATCGCGACAAGCTTGCCAAGTATGTCTGCAAGAAAATAATCGTTATATGTCGTTCCTTCTATCTGCGCTTCAAGATGAATATCTTCGAGATATTCACTTTTATACTCTTCATATGTAATTTCCATATCTTCATCTCTCCCTGAATTTTTCTATAGCAGACAGTTCAATTTCATATTTTACCTTTATTATCCCGCGGGGCAGATTCTCGTACCTGATTCTCGGAAAATCTTCGGTCACCCTGTACGTGTCTGATTTAACCACATTATAAATATAATTATCGTACACTTCATTAAAGACATATCCGGCTTCCGCCAGCTTATCCGCAAAAAGGTCTCTGTCCGTATCCAATGCAAACGATGTCATTATTTCCGTAGCCAACGCGTTCAGGGAACATCCCTTAAATTCCGGACTCATTTTTTCCATATGGAATATTATCAGTTTCCCTTCAACATCTGATTCAAGCTGTTCTACAGATGAAATGACTACCGAAGATTTATTGTTTGAGATTGATTTGATTTCAAACCAATCATTCTTATTTGAAAAATCCTTATGCGTCGGTTCCGGACCGCTCCACGAATTCAACCCGGCAGTCGTTCCATATTTCCTGATAATCGTATCACGCAGAAAGAGCAGTTCGCCAATCAATCCCTGTATCTCTTCTTCGGAAAGAATATCCTTTCTGCCATAAAACATTTTCTTCCAGAGATTATATCTGTTCACAATCTCCACATAGCCATTCTGCGCCGTACAATTTTCAGTCTGATTTATAATGTCTTCACACAGCTTGTAAAACAAAGTAAAATTTTCTTTCGAATTAAAAGAAAACATAATACTGTATCCCAAAGATGTCTTTACCTGTTTTATCACAAGAAGCGAATTACCCACAATCTTCACAGGAGTGAATGTGCCGTTGTATCTTAATGTTTTCTGCCCCTGTTCATTCAGCCCCAGATACAATTCAAGAGGATGCTGTTCGTTAACACGCAGATAGGTTGAATTTGCTTTTATTGCTTCAAACTTTTCCCTTATTTCGCTGACGTTCATCATTTTTCTCCATAATCATTGTAATCTTCCTGATGCTGTTTCTCATAATAATTGCAGGTTCTGTTCACTATATAATTTGTTGCGCCATCAATTACCCCTTCCTTTTTCGGAAAGCCAATGGCAAAACCGATTAAATATGGCAATTCATTTTTTTTCATATCCAGAAGCATTCTGATCTGAGCCAGCACTACTTCATCTACAGAATTTTCAGCGGTATAATAACTTTCGATATCAACATCATCATTGTTTGGCTGAATATAATATATGATAAGCAACGCATTGCGTCCTTCAACCATATAATCCTGCGCCTTCGCTTTCCCGCCCTGCATTGTCTCAACATTCTTTCTGACCTCAGGACTTAATCCGTTCGCTGTATCAGCAGGCCCCCACAAATGCGCGCGAATTCCGTTAATACGGATTATCTGCTGATTGACGTATTCATCCCTGTTCACAACGTCAAATGCTCTTTTTACACAGGTATCAACAAAAAGCGGATAAAAATCAACGGGATCATTTCCTTTGTCTCCACCCATTATCAGCACATCAAATTTTATATCATCGTGGTTCTGTAAAAAACGACTGATCTGCTTTGTATCAAAGTTTTCATTCGCCTCGTGAACCCTCAGACTGCTGATCAGATCATTGACTCTCTTTGCCGGAATATCTCTGAAGTAAGGATGTCTGACGGAGGAATCCTTCTGATCAGGCTTAAATTCAGTAACAAATTCTTTTGCAAGCGAAATGTTTTCAGCAATTGCAGACAGATCACGGTGAAGGTACGGCGTTTCAAATACACTTCCATAAAAAGACTTGCGTTCAATCTTTGCCTTTGTATTCCGCATTTTATTCGCTGCTGTAATGCCCATTTCCTCCGAATTGTTCCGGACACGGATACCATAATCTTCAGGCCGCTTTCCCTGTGCTCCCATCGTACGGATATCTTTTTTCAGCTGATCAATTGACTCGCTGATTTCTCTGTAATAGTTATAAGAAAATTCAGTAAGGAATATTTTACACAGATCCCCATAGTCATCGCGATACCCGAACCACCGTCCCATCTGCATCAGAACGTCGAATGTCGCAGTATTTCTGTAAAAATAGCTTACACACAAGCCTTCAAGCGTCAGGCCTCTAGATAATGCGAGGCCGCCTATGGCGATCACGCGCAATCCGTCTTTTTCATGTTTTGAGTAATCTACTTTACTGGAATTTCTGGCAGAGTTAACTACTGCGATTTCTATGTCTTTAATTGATTCAGGTAATATTGAGAAAATCTCATCCCAGGTTGCAGATCTCCCGTTCCAGCTGTTTCCCTCATATTCCTCTGCAAAAGAATTATACAGTGAACTGATGTAGGGATTCTTCATATAATCTTCTTTTCTGCAGCGACAGTTCTGCTTAACAGCACGCTTCATATTGTCAAAGTAATCCGTCACAATGTCTTTTATAACAAACTGAACCTTAGTAAACCTCGACATGTTTATCAGCATAGAGCGATGGGTATTTTTATCGATCTCCCTGACGTCTCTGATGGCATTTGCCAGCAGAAAGACATTGATAGCGTGATAAAAGGACTTGAAAAGCTCTGTCCCTACCCATTCTTTTCTATGCCTTAACGGAAACAGCTGCTCGTTGTGATCTTTGATAAAGCGGACATTGCTGTTTTCATTAAAGAAATATTTTTTTGCTCCGCAATAATTAGACGGAGATTCAAGCGAGTAAATAAAATGTCTGGGGAACAGATCGTCAGCCAGCATTTCATCCTGGGTGTTATAGCCGATAAATACATTTGCAAAAGGCGTCGCTGTAAATCCCACATAAGTATTTCTCGCAAACAGCTTAAGTATCTTGCGGATGTAATTATTAATCTTTGTAGGATCTTCATCCTGCTTATTCGTGTTTATACTTGCGTTATCGGCTTCATCATCAATCATCAGCATAGGAGCCGGTATCTGCGTTACAGAGCTGCTTGTATTTATGTTTTTCAGAGAAGCATACAGTTTTTTCAGAACAGATACGTTCTTTTTTATGACAAAAATCATCGGAGGTTCCGAAGGATTGTCGTTAATCCGGTATGTAGTGTTCTGATCGTTTTTTCCTGTAAAATCATTATCACGGCTAGTGAAAGCCTTCGGAGTGTGAATACCCCTTCCGACTCCTACATCTTCTGCATTTACAGAATCATAGCCAATAAAGCCCTCTTCCACTCTCTTCTGCGTCTGACGACGGAGACTCTCAATTGTACCGGTGAGCAAAAATATGACTTTGTACCCGGCATCAGCCGCTTTTGTTATAAGTCCTAAATAATTGGAGGTTTTACCAGACTGTACATCTCCGACAACCAGACCGCGGATAGAAAAGGCGCTGCTTTCATTCGGATTGCCGATGTACGACATCAGTTTCGGCAAAGTATTTTCTTCAAGTACTGAAATTCCTTTTTCGCTGAAATTTTTACTCTGCAGATGAGCTTTATATCTTGGCCAGTAATATTCTTCATAATCAGTATCTTCCTGCAGCTTAGCATACCATTGAAAATCATGCTCGTAATCTCCGACCAGAGCGGCACCCTCATCCTGCCAGATACAATACTGAGATTTGATTTTCCGGACAATTTCATCCTTTTCAACGTCGGTTATTGCAAGCTTTTCCCCATACTGATCAAGCACCTGATCAAAGAAAACGGATATAAATTCATCATCGATCTTTACTGACGAATTTAACAGTTTTGTAATCTGATAATGCGACCCGAATAACCTTATATATGTTTCGATCAGTTCTTTTTTATCAATCATCAAACAATCTCCTCTTCAGCTTTTCAATGATCTTTTCATCATTAAACGGCGGATATTTGCATAGCTTCTCAAACGCAACAATGTCTTCACATTGTCTGATTTTTCTGATCTGATTAAATTGCTCAACACCCAACAAAACCAATGAGTCTTCCGTCTCTTCTGACAGTTCAGTTTCCTGCTTCTTATTACATACCGAAAAGTAAATATCATCAAACGGTAAATGAGAAGATATCGTATCAAGCAATCTCAGAATCTGAGCTTTATCTTTGTCCCCGAAGGAGTCCAGAAATTGTTGTATAAACGGAGAATTATGATTGACGGAAAACAAATCTTTCCCGTTTCTGCTTGGTGTCTTTATCCATATACTTTCACTTGATTCGTCACCAGTCAGCCGCGCACGTTTGCCGGTTTTCTTTTCCGAAATCCTGCATACCTGCATAACAGATTTTCTCAATAAATTCACTATCTGCTTCGGGATAACGGCATTCTGCTTTTTGATATCTATATCCCAAAGATAATCAAGTTTATTCGGAATATCTACTTTGATGCGCCCGTATTTATACAGCTCAGCATTCACGCTTTTTGAAGATAAGCCGAACCAAGTCCCATATATAATCAGACGATCATTTCTGTACACGAAAAATCCCTGATCGTCCTTCAACGCCTCCATACCGCCAAGATACGCTATATCCTCTTTTGACAAGTCATCCTGATGAGGTAAGATATACGTCTGAATTTTTATAATAGCAGTTTTTTCTTCTCCTTTTTCTGTATAAGGAGTTGATATTTCAACGGGTTTCCCCTCATCCGTTTTAAGATTTCTCTTGTGATTGGGAGTTCCCTCGAGAAACGGATCCAAGCCCTTGATCAACCGACCATTTATGTAAAATGATACCGGAGACGAGCTCCTGTTCATAAATCTGTGAAATATAAGAGCAAGGTGACTTTCGCTTTCATCAATTTTTTCAGACAGATATTCGTACGTATGTCCATTGGCTTTCTGTGCAGCAATATCAAAGTTCTGCCATACAACCATAGTCCCGCGTTCAAGCGAATCGAGCTTCTCAAAATTCGGACATTCTCTTATTTCATCGGAATTCAGTTTCAGACATTCCCACTCTTTAGACAATAATACTTCATCAAGATCCCAGCGATATGCATTTACTTCACCAGCATATTTTGACAGAACGGTCAATGTCCGGCACTGGGATAAAGATGCAGATTTCAGCCCTACGCCGAAGCGTCCCAGATCGTTTTCACCGTAATCATCTCTCTCACTTCCATATTTCATCGCATTAAATAAAGAAGCATCATCCATTCCTTCAGCATCATCCAGAATGGTAATATATAATTTGCCCGTATCATATGATGGAAAATCAATCCAAATATTTTTTGCTCCCGCTGATATCGAATTGTCTATAATATCTGCCAAAGCCGTCTGGAAAGAGTAGCCTATTGACCTGAGTGAATTCATCAATATATCTGGCGATGGTATGTTTCTGATTCTTTCTGCCATTTTCCTTTCCCCTTATTCATTCGTCTTAGTTTCTATTTTTCAGAAACAACTATTTCCATAATATCATCCATTGTGCAGTTCAGGGCCGTGCAGATTTTAACCAGTACGTCGCTGCTGACACTTGCTCCGTCTTTCTTCATTTTAGCAAGGGTTGCCTGGCTGACGCCGGCTTTTTCGGCCAAATCCTTAATCTTCATTTCTCTGTCGATTAAAAGTTTGAAAAGTTTCTTGTAACTTGCTGACATGATTGCTTCTCCGTTCGCAAATTTATATTTTTAAGTATAACAGATTTGTTGAATTATGTCAATATCCGTCTAAAAAATTAAATCATCTTTTAATTATTTTTGCTCTTTTTGCAGCTGGTCGCCTTTCTCAATACTCTATAAGGGTGGATATAAAAAGACTGTTACCGATCAGGCAACAGTCTTTCTTATTCACGTCAATCAGATCTGTAGATTGTTTCATCTGCGTCTCTCAAAGCCTGCGTTTTATTTCACCCTGAAATAATAACTTGCTCTGCCGGAACCGGCGCGGTTCAGTTCGCCAAGCTCTGTCAGTTTTCGGAGAGAGCCTTCTACCGAACTTAAACTCAAAGACGGACATCTCGTAAGAATATCCTGCTTTGTAAATTTACCGACAATCCCTTGCGTTGCGCGACTTACCATTTCAATGGCGGGAACCTTGTCTGCAACAATGAAAAATCTGTCCTCAAAATCTCTGTATGCCGACAACACGATTCCGAGAAAATACTTGATAAACGGGATGACGTTTTCATTTCCTTCGTGCCAGCCGATCTGCGCTTTCCGCAAGACTTCGTAATATAAATCTTTGTTCTTTTCGATCTTCGCCTCAAGAGAAATATATTTCCCTACATAAAAACCGTTACGGTACAGCAAAAGCGTCGTTAAGAGTCTGCTCATTCTGCCGTTGCCGTCGTTGAACGGATGAATACACAGAAAGTCGTGAATAAAGACTGGTACGGCTATCAGCGGCTCGACTTCCAGATTGCCGATGACGCGGTTGTACTCATCGCAAATTCTGTCGAGCGCTTCGGGCGTTTCAAAGGGCGCGAGCGGCGTAAATAATATTTCCGTGCTGCCATCCGGATGAGTAGCGCTGATATAATTCTGCACGTTCTTCGTCTTGCCCGCCATGGGATTGTTCATGTGACTGTACAGAATTTTGTGCATCTGCAGAATATAATTCCGCGTAATCGGAATCACTTCGAAATTTTCGTGTATGACGTTCAGAACGTCACGGTAACCCGCAATTTCCTGCTCGTCACGGTTTCTCGGCGTAGTCTTTTCGGCAACCAGCTGTCTGATTCTCGTACTTGTGGTAACGATACCTTCGATCGCGTTGGAAGCCTCAGTACTTTGCACTTTTGCAATCTCCACAAGTTTTTCAAGTTCGCCGGGGCGCTGCTTCAGATAAAGTTCCTGCTTACCGGCCTCCTTATAAACAGCCGCAACCAAACCGAGAATTTCCGAATCCCATTTTTGCTCTTTCAGTTCTGAATAGTTAAACTCTCTCATTCCGTTCACCTGTTTCGCTTGATTTTACTTTATTATTGCTTTTCCCTTATATTATAACCTATTTTAAGGGATAAATCAACGGTTAAGGGTAAATTTTATCAGATTTTTTCTGAATACCTCTGAAATCAAGCGAGCGCTTCAAAAAAACTCTTTTACCAATGAATTTCGGCAAAGGCTTAACAGGATTGCGTATTGATTTTTACACTGATTTTCTGCTTACCGGAAATATAAAAGAGACTGTAGCCGGATCGGTAACAGTCTCTTCGTTTTGTATTAAGTTATATACACCACCATCGTCAAAGGTTGATAGCGGGTGGGAAAGAATCAATATAATTCATGATAAGATCATTATTCATTTGTTTTTCTCCTAGCGCATTAAATCAATTAGCATCAAAATATTTTCCTTGTCTTAACGGCATTGGCGGTCTACGATTATTTACCTGAATATCTCTGTTCCAACTATTATCCAAGGCTGCAGCCAATGCATCATTAAGTCTATCTTGTAATGAAGCATACTGCTCTATAACTATATAATCCTCATTATCTTCTAATCTGTTGGGGAAAGTAGCGTAGTCAATATTATTTTTACTATCTCTACGATTTTCTAACATAACGGCTAATACACCCTTGCGAGTTTTAATATCACCTTTCAATGCTTCATGCAGCTCCCAATCGACATGTGGACGTGTATAAGTATCTTTACCCACAATACATAAAAGCACATCACAGTCGTACATCCCTTGCAATATTGTATCTTTTATGTACTGGTGGTGTTCGCCATCAAAATTCACGTTTTTAGAGACGGCATAAAAAGGAATATCTTTCTCTTTTAATAAATCTTCAATATATTCCCTCGCTTTTGTATCCGCTCTATGGTAACTTATAAAGACTTTCATATTTCACCTCTATATAAATAGACCTATTATTATCCCAACCGAAACACACAAAATAGGAACATAATAAAATATAATCGACCTTGAAAATATACAATTTAAGAGATTATTATTACGAGTTTCACATTCTTTTGTAATTTTTAATTCAAAATCGATTTCCGCCTCTTCCTTATTGCGCACCATATCATAAAGCTTTCTATATCTTCTCTCTAATTGCAAATAATAAGCATCAAGCAATGCAAATATTAAAATCGGTACTAATACTATTGGAACAAACAAGCCTGCTGTTTTTGGGACAAAGGCAAACATAGCAACGACTAAAGTTAGTGCCCATCCTTTAATCATAAACGAATTCTGCGCCATTCTTGTTATAATTGCTTGTATCATTTCCAAATGTTTTATTTTATTTTCCATACAGGCTTTTACCTCTTATTTTCAAGATGATTTAACAAAGCAGGTGTTACCTTGCTTCTACCCTGAACATTCGTTAGTCCGTGCTCGCGAAGCTCTGCAAGAGGAAATTTATCCTTACCATACTTTTCTATCAGTCTTATCTTCATATACCTGACATCAGGCTTTACTGATAACGTTTTATAAAACTCAAGATCTTCATCCGACCGATTACCATAAAGTTCTGTTTCCAAAACCTCACATTTGTACATTATCGCTTTATATTCGCCGCCGACATAAATATAAATAGTATCACCAACCGAAGTATTATTTGTCTGGCTCCACTCAATCGTATCAAGCTTTTCAAACGCACCAACAATATCATAGAGTTTAGGATTGCATGGAATTACCCAGACATCCTCTACTCTTGTTGGATCTTGTCTGCCCTCCACCCTTGCTCGAATAGTGTTTAACCACTCGCCTTGATATTTAAAATATCTGGGGCCCGCAACTCCATGTTTGCTCCCGGAAAGCTCGGTTGCCAAAGCTGAAAGTGAATATCTCTTACCCTGATACTCCACTGTCTTGTCATCCACGACAACGCATTCCACCCCGGAATTAGCCTTGCCGCGATTAAAATATGTAATATTGGCTCCTACGGGTATATTACATTTTGAGAAGGTAAACGGAGACTGACGTTCTATATGTTCTTCCTCTATCTCCTGTGCAAGGTCTTCATCTTTCTTTTCCTGCACGGAAGGTTCCCACAACTTCAACCTATCTCTATGTCCACCCAATATGGCTATTGTCTCCAAAATAGAGTAGGCTTGTTCGGGTGACATTGCATAAAACTCCCTTACCCGCACTTTGCCGCCAATATTTTCGATCGAACGCAAATCAGGGTTAAGCTGGTCGATAAGCGAATGCAACTTTTTATCAGTCAAACGCTCCTCGACCTCATACGTCGCATAAACCCTGAACGCAAAGGGGATACACTCACTATTGTTTAACTGCTTTAATCGGTTTTCGACATTATCTGCATAGCCTATTTTGACATATTCCTTGAACGATGGATTCGTTAAAATATAGATAAATCCTTTAGTCTGCATTTTTCACCTCATCATTTATGACATCCATTATATCTCCGACATTGCAGTTAAGCACCTTACAGATTTTAAGCAATACTTCCATTGACACGGTTTCATTCTTGCCGAGTTTGGCAAGCGTAGTCGTGGAAATATCGGCTTTTAAACGCATTTCCGTCTTGGTCATCCCTTTATCTATAAGCAATTTCCAGAGTTTATTGTAGCTCAATTTCATGAGTCACACCTCAAATAATATAATATAAGATAATTATAACATATAAATCAATTTATTTCAATACTTTATCAGCATTTATAAATATAATATTTGAAATTACTACTTCAATTAACTACAATAACTGCACGCGCGCTATAAAAAAGAGACTGCTACCGCTGGTAACAGTCTCTTCGCTTTGTATTAAGTTATATACACCACCATCGTCAAAGGTTGATAGCGGGTGGGGAAAAACTTTATTCCCAGGCGCTTGTAATACCTTTTCGCGGTATCCGCGTCTACCGTCAGGGTAAACAGCGGATTTTCGGGTGTAAATCCCCGATTAACCCCTCGGGTGTTTAATGTTCGCCTGCGCTGCTGCAAGGCGTGCGATAGGCACTCTGAAGGGGGAGCAAGACACGTAGTCAAGACCGATTGCGTGGCAGAATTCGATGGAGGAAGGATCTCCGCCGTGCTCGCCGCAGATACCACAATGCAAATGATCGTTTGCACCTCTGCCGAGTGTGACTGCCATCTTCATAAGTTTGCCGACGCCGGCGGTGTCAAGACGTGCGAACGGATCGGACTCGTAAATCTTTGCTTGATAGTAACTGGGCAAGAACTTGCCTGCGTCGTCACGGCTGAAACCGAACGTCATTTGCGTGAGGTCGTTCGTACCGAAACAGAAGAAGTCTGCCTCTGTTGCGATTTCGTCCGCTGTGAGAGCCGCTCTGGGGATTTCGATCATCGTGCCGACTTCGTATTTGAGATCGACGCCGCTTTCTTTGATGACTGCGTCGGCGGTTTCTACAACGGTCTTCTTGCAGTATTTAAGCTCTTTGACTTCGCCGACGAGCGGGATCATGATTTCGGGCATAACCGTCCAATCGGGATGACGTTTTTGGACGTTGATAGCCGCCTTGATGACCGCTTTGGTTTGCATAACCGCGATTTCGGGATAAGTGACTGCCAAACGGCATCCTCTGTGGCCCATCATCGGGTTGAATTCATGCAAGCTGTCGCAAAGAATCTTAATTTCGGAAACGGATTTGCCTTTTGCTTTTGCAAGAGCTTCGATATCCTTTTCTTCTGTGGGAACGAACTCGTGGAGCGGAGGATCCAAGAAACGAATGGTTACGGGCATGCCTTTGAGAGCTTCCATGAGGCCTTCGAAGTCTGCTTGTTGCATAGGCTCGATTGCGTCGAGTGCTTTGACACGCTCTTCAACGGTTTCGGAGCAAATCATTTCACGGAATTTGTCGATTCTGCCGGGGCCGAAGAACATGTGCTCGGTACGGACAAGACCGATGCCTTGTGCGCCGAGTTCTGCAGCTCTTTGTGCGTCTTGGGGAGTATCAGCGTTGGTGCGAACTCCAAGTGCTTTATACTTGTCTGCGAGCTTCATGATTCTTCCGAAATAACCGCTGTTGGGATCTGCGGGAACGGTCTTGATGATCGTGTCGTAGATGTTGCCCGTCGAGCCGTCGAGTGAAAGGCCGTCGCCTTCGCGGAAGATCTTTCCTGCGAGTTCAAAATATTTTTCTTCTTCGTGCATCTTGATGTCGCCGCAACCGGAAACGCAGCAGGTTCCCATTCCGCGAGCAACAACCGCCGCGTGAGAGGTTTGACCGCCGCGAACGGTGAGGATGCCTTGTGCATATTTCATACCTTCGATGTCTTCGGGAGAAGTTTCGAGTCTGACGAGGACGACTTTCTTGCCTGCCTTGCCTTCTTTGACTGCGTCTTCAGCCGTGAAAACGATCGTGCCTGCCGCAGCACCCGGAGATGCCGCGATACCTTTGCCGACGATGTGTGCTTTGTCCGCTTCTTTGAGTGCCTTTGCGTCAAATTGCGGATGGAGCAACATATCGAGAGTCTTTGCGTCGATTTGGAGGAGTGCTTCTTGCTCGGTGATCATACCCTCGTCTATGAGGTCGCAAGCGATGCGGATTGCAGCAGCTGCGGTACGTTTACCGTTTCTGGTTTGAAGCATATAGAGTTTCTTTTGTTGAATGGTGAACTCCATATCTTGCATATCTCTATAGTGATTTTCCAAAATCTTGCAAACGTCTTGGAATTGCTCGTACACTTCGGGAAGAACTTCTGCCATTTGAGAAATGGGCATCGGGGTGCGGACACCCGCGACGACGTCTTCGCCTTGTGCGTTCATAAGGAACTCACCCATAAGACCGGGTTCGCCGGTTGCGGGGTTACGCGTGAAAGCAACACCCGTGCCGCAATCGTCGCCCATGTTGCCGAATGCCATCATTTGGACGTTGACTGCCGTGCCCCAGCTGTACGGAATGTCGTGATCCATACGGTAGATGTTTGCGCGGGGGTTGTCCCAGCTGCGGAAAACCGCTTTGATTGCTTCGAAGAGTTGTTCCTTCGGATCGGACGGGAAAGGTTTGCCGATCTTTGCTTGATACTCTGCTTTGAACTTGCCTGCGAGTTCTTTGAGGTCGTCTGCGGTGAGTTCGACGTCATAGGTGACGCCTTTTTTCTCTTTGAGTTCGTCAATGAGAGCTTCGAAGTACTTCTTGCCGACTTCCATAACGACGTCGGAGAACATTTGAATGAAACGTCTGTAGCAGTCCCAAGCCCATCTGGGATTGCCGGATTTCTTTGCCAAAACTTCCACAACGTCGTCGTTGAGACCGAGGTTAAGGATTGTGTCCATCATACCGGGCATGGACGCTCTTGCGCCCGAACGAACGGAAACGAGAAGCGGATTTTCTTTGTCACCGAATTTCATGCCCGCTTTTTCTTCGAGCTTGGTGATGTTTTCCATGATTTCCGCTTTGATGTCGTCGTTGATTTGTCTGCCGTCCTCATAGTATTGAGTGCATGCTTCGGTCGTAATAGTGAAACCGTAAGGAACAGGAAGACCGATGTTGGTCATTTCTGCGAGGTTTGCGCCCTTGCCGCCGAGAAGTTCACGCATTTTTGCATTGCCTTCGGCAAACTGATAAACGTATTTTTTGCCCATTTAGAATTCCTCCTAAAAGATTTCTTTATATTCATTGACTATGATAACAAAAAACGCTTTTTTTTGCAAGAAGTTTTATAATGTTGCAGAAATATTTTATATGTGTATATTATTTTTTATAATCGAGCGCAAAACGCAAAATTTTTCTTTTTCTAATTTCCAAAATGAGTTGCGCGCGACGTTTTTTTTTGTTAAACTTTGTTTATCAAATTTTTTTAGAGGTGCAACTTTTATGGACGCTGACCCACGAAGTAGTCAACAACTCCACTAATACGCACACGCTTTAGGTTCTCCTGCGTGGCGCGTATTGCTATGCCCCAGGAGGACAAAATGATCCAAGTCTACAAAAAAGTCAACAAATCCGTCATCGAAGTAGATCCCGAACTTATCGTCGAGGGCTACGATTTCACCGAGCAATGGATTCATATGTCAAACCCCACCGACAAAGAAATCGAGCTCGTGTGTTCCTCATGCAAAATTCCCGAGGACTACGTCAAAGCGGCACTGGACTCCGAAGAGCGCGCTCACTGCGAGAAAGAGGACGGCATACTCATGGCAGTCACCGACATTCCTATCACCGAGGAAGACGACGATCGCTACACTTACGCAACCCTGCCTTTCGGCTGCATCACAACGGAAAGCACAATCGTTACGGTTTGCCTAAACGAAACGTCCATAATCAACGACCTTATGGCAGGACGCTACGTCAAGGATTTCAACATCCACAAGCGCACTCGTTTTGTGCTTCAACTTCAATACGTAATTGCAAAAAAATACTTGCAATACCTCAAACAAATCGACAGAGCGAGCCAACGTGTTCAAGCAGAGCTTGAAAAAGCTATGAAAAACGAAGGCCTTATCGAGATGCTTTCACTTGAAAAATCCCTCGTTTACTTCTCCACTTCTCTGCGTGCGAACACCGCCGTGCTCGACAAGTTCCCGCGTCTTGTCAAATTTTTCGAAGAAGACGACGATTTGTGGGACGACGTGCTTATCGAAAACAGACAGGCAATCGAAATGTCAAACATCTACCGCGACATTCTGAGCGGCACGATGGACACCTACGCTTCCATCATTTCCAACAACCTCAACGTCGTCATGAAGACGCTCACCGTCCTCACGCTTTTGGTTGACACCCCTGCAATGATCGCCGCACTTTGGGGCATGAACACGGGCGTTCCTTTCGAGGGCAAACTTTGGGGGTTCTGGGTTGTCGTCGGCATAAACGTGCTTATTTGCATTGCGCTGATAATCGTGTTTATCAAGAAAAAAATGCTCAAATAATGCGGATTTTGGAAAAATCGAATCGACACAAAAAAATCGGCAAACCGCCGATTTTTTTATTGCCGAAGAATAGTTTTATATCGTTGAAATTTGTCAAGCGTTTTATATTTTTTTCGGTATTCTATCCGCTTTAATTGCAATGTCCGTCGCATTTGCGAATGGTGTTTTATTTTGCGTTTTTCCACATAAAAACGGAAGCGTTACGCTTCCGTTTAAAATTTTGCGTTTTTTTGCCAAAACCGATATTCTATCAGCCTTGAATGAGGGACTTCATGACCTTTGCCATGCATTGAATGACAATCTTCTTTTCTGCCGGCACGTCCTTGTACTTGTTGTACGTGCTGAGCAAAAGCGTTGCGATGTTCATCTTCATTTGCTTAGACATGTTTTGAGCAAGCATATAATCGACGAGGTTGGGAAGTTTGACAAGTTTTGCCGGCTTGACGATTTCGTCGTCGTCCTCGCTCGGACCGTCAACGACGTAAACCACTTCCTCTTTTTGCTCTTCGCTCGCAGTTTCGTCGGCAACGGCTTTCTCTTGCGGCTCTTCTTGTTCGACCTCTTCCACTGCAGGCTCTTCGGCTTCTTCCGTTTGCTCGTCAACAGTTTCTTCTTGAGCTTGCTCTTCGACTTGCTCTTGAGAGGGCTCTTCTTTCACTTCTTCGAGAGCGGGAGTTTCTTCGGCGGTTTCCTCTACGGGAGCTTCCTCTGCCGGTGCTTCGTCTTTGACTTCTTCTACGCTTTCGCTTGCTTGTTCGGATTGAGCGGGCTCGTCGTCAACGGGCTGCGCAACAAGGTCATCGCCCTGTTCTTGTTTGAGAATATAGGCTATGGCTTCGTACTCTTTGGGGAGTGCGTTGTCGTCCTCGTCGTCATCGATGAGTTCGCTTTCAAGGAAAATTTTGTCTTCTTGCTTCTTTGCCGCCTCTTGATCGGCTTGTTGCTTTTGAAGCTCTTGCTGTTGTTGCAAGCGCAATTCTTCTTCGCGGCGTTCTGCTTCGAGTTTCTTTTTCTTCTTACCAAACATCTTTACAATCCTCGCAATGTTTTATTGATATTCTTGATATTTTGCGTCGGCTCACAATTTTCCCGACGTCGATTTTTTAGTTGTTGCTTTGCAAATCGCGCATCACTTTGGAAAGGCAAGACACGACGATTTTGCGATCTTCTTTGCTGTCCTTAAACTTATTGTACGTGCCTATAAGCATTGTTGCGATTTGAATTTTCATCGCTTTGGGCATATTTTTCGACAGCATATAGTCCACCAAATTGGGCAATTTGACGAGTTTTGCCGGTTTGACGTGCTCGTCATCGTCCTCGTCGTCGCCTTCAACGACATATACCACTTCGGGTTCTTCGTCCTCTTGCGCCTCTTGGATTTCTTCGCTTTCCGTCTCCGATTGTTCCTCTTCGGACTCGTCCTCGCTTTGCTCTTCTTCGCTCGCAACGTCCTCTTCGGCGGAATCTTCTACGTTTTCTTCTTCTGCGCTGTCCGCCGTAGATTCTTCAACGGCTTCTTCCGTTTGTTCGTCATCTTCGATGTCGTCAACGTCCTCGGATGCTTCCGTTTCTTCGCTTGCCGTATTCTCTTCCTCTACGTCGGAGTTGTCTTCATCGGCTTCTTCGATTTGAGGCTCTTCGGCTTCTTCCGATTGCTCGTCAACCGTTTCTTCTTGAGCTTGCTCTTCGACTTGCTCGTCCTCTTGAACGGGCTCTTCTTCGACAGGCTCTTGTTCTTCGATTTCTTCTTGCTCGGCAGGTTCGGATTGTTCGCTTTCTTCAACGGCAGTGGTTTCTTCTTGCTCGTCGATTTGCTCTTCTTCGGTTTCTGGCGCGATTTCCTCTTGCTCCTCAGCTGCTTCTTGCGGTTCTACGACTTCTTGTTCGAGCTGTTCGTCAAGGACTTGCTCGGTTTGCTCGTCCTCTTCCTCTGCCTTTTGTTCGACTTCTTCCTCTTGCTCTTGCAAAAGTTCGTCTATATGCTGTTGTTCGGCAACTTCTTGGTCGCCTTCTTCGATTTCGGTTTTAGTTTGGTCGGATTCCTCTTGGGCAATCTCTTCGGCCTCTTCTTCCTGAGCGTTGAGAATTTCGTCGATGCTTTCTTGCTCGTCCTCTTCCGTTCCCGACTGTTCTTTCATTTTCTGCTCGATAAGAGCTTCGATGGGCGTTTGCTCGTTTTCGTCGATATCGACAGCCTTTGCGGTGTTGCGCGCAATGATTTCTTCAACCAAAGCGTTGAGCTCTTGAAGGGGCGAAGAATCGGTTGCGTAATTGCTTTCGATTTGGAGATTGACCTTTGCGTCGAGGTCCTCTTGCATAGCCTCGAAAGTTTCAAGACATCTTTGATTCTGCTTGCGAGCAAGAATCACGAGCACGAGATAAATCACGCCGATAAGCACGAGAGCGACAAGGTGTACGACGCCCATTTTCGCGTCTTGCAAAGTGCCGTAACCCCAAAACGCAAACAAGCCGAGCAGTATAAGGGATATTGCGAGGAACACGCCCGAACGCACGTCTTTGTTCTTTTTGACAAACTTGTCGTAGACGGCGCTGTCGCTGACTATATCGCTGGGGTATCCGAAACGCACTCCGAGATATTGCACCCATGTGTCGCGAAGTTGTTGCGGCGTCTTTTTGGAGAAACAATGCGCCGTGAAATCGCTGACGTTGTCGTCGTCAACGGCATCGACGTTGGCAAGGTATTTTCTGATTTTTTTGCTTGAAACGTAAAGTTTGCGGGCATGAGAGCCGAGCAACGTGAAAGCAGTTATGACGCCAATACCCGAAATCACCGACAGTACGACGATGAAAAACATTTTGATGTCGACGACAGGAAGTTTTTCGGACACTCCTGCAAGCCAATGAAACGCCTCTTCGAAAAATTCCACGATTATCCTCCGTTTCGATACCGATGTGCGCGTCGATAACTTTAAGAAATATCTATATAATTATACATAGCGCACGCATAAAAATCAAGAACATTTTTCAAACAAATGAATTTTTTATCAAAATTTTCCTCGTGTGCTCAAAAAGAAAAAACGCCCGAAAAAATCGCAGAGCGTTTTCTATCTTTCAAAGCGTTTACCGTTTTAGACAAAAGTCTTTCTATTTCAAGACGCGGTTTTGCTTTTTCTACCGCACGTTTTACAATCATTCGATGCAAACAAGTCCTATACTTTCAGCGTCTTTCCGGTTGCGAAAGAATAAAGCAAAATTTCATCTATTTTTGCGCCTATTGCGCTTTCAACCGCCGATTTGTACAGATAAAGTTGCTTTTTGTACTTTTCAACCGTTTTTTCGTCTTTGAGCGAAGACGTTTTGAAATCGACGATTATCTTCTTTTCGTCGTTGATAAACAGGTCGATTACGCCTTGCACCAACACTCTGTCGTCGCTTGAAAAATCGTCGGATACGTCGCTCGCCTTTTTGTACATCATAAAGGCTTGTTCCCTATGGCACCTACCCTTCTTTTCTGCCTCGCGCGCAATCTGCATAATCCCGCTTTCAAGGCATGCGACGATGTCTTTTGCATCAACCTCGGCTTTTTCTTCGGCTGTGAGAATATTGCGTTTTACAAGCGAATTTATCTGTTCTTCGACCTCGCTTAAACCGCTTGCGAAATAGTCGATATATTGCATAACCTTGTGGTAAGCAGTGCCTCGTTTCGCCGCATCTTCAAACAAGTTTACGGTATCTTCGTCCATGCTGTCGAGAGCGGAAACGCTGTACTTCATCGCAAGCGAAGTTGCTTGTTTGTACGGATATTCGAACGATTGCGCCTGTTTTATCGCGCTCACGATTTCATCGTTCGGCAAAAGATGCAGCCTTTCGTTTTTGACGCTGCGATTCTCCTCGTCGCCGGAGTAATGGCGGAAGGGCACACACTTCACCGCGCCGTCGAAAACCGCGTTTGAAATGAAATCGATATCGCATCCCGCGCCGCCCAGTCTTGCCGTTACGCCGAAGCCCGCGCTCTTCGTTTCGCTGAGGGTTGCCGTGATATACATCAGCTGTTTGGCGCGCGTGAGCGCAACGTAAAAAAGTCTTATTTCCTCTTTGAGCTGATTGTCTTTTATACACTTTGCCACTGCAAGTTTGGACAGCGTGAGCGAATTTTTGGTTTTGTTTTCGAAATCGAAAGAATTCATTCCCACAAGTCCTTTGTTGTTGGACTTGTCGCCGCCCATGCCTTTGCCTGTCAAAATGAGATCGCCGGATCCCGCCTCGTAATTGAATCCGAATGCGGTGTCCGCAACGAACACGACGGGATTTTCAAGTCCCTTGTAGCCGTGAAAAGTGGATATGACCACTCTGTCGCCGCCCGTCGCGCCTCTGTCGCCGCCGTCGGCTTCACAGTAATCGCGCAGGAATTTGCCGAGAGAATCGTCCTCGTCGGGACTTTGCATAAACGCTTTAAGCCCGTACACGTCTCCCTCTCCCGATCGCATGAGATACGCCTCGTAACAGAAATCTCCGACGATATCGTTCATAAGGTTTTTTACGCTTTCAAAGCTCGCTTTGAGTCTATATCTCTCGAGTGTTTTCAGCGTATTTCTCGCTTTTTTCGCAACGGACGAATCCGAATGAGCCGCCGCCAAAAACTTGTCGTAAAGGCAATCGCCGTCTTCGGATGCGATCAACGCAACTTCGCTCTCGTCGTAGCCGCCGAAATAGGACAACAAATATCCTGCGAAAGGAATGTCTTGTCTGGGATTGTCGAGCACGCGCACAAACGCCACAAGCTCTCTTTCCGGCAAAGAAACCGATTTGCCGAACGCTCCTTCGTTGACGGGTATTCCTTTCGATTTGAGAGTTTTTACGATTTCTTTCGCACCCGTCGAGCGTGAGCGGAACAACACCGCGATATCGCCGTAACCGATATACTTTCCGTCGCCCTTTGCTCTTCCGACGAGCTTTTGGATTTCGCTTGCGATGAAGTTGCCTTCTTGCGAACTTGCCTCGTCGTCCTCTTCTCCCTCGTCTTTTTCTATATCGTAAAGTCCGAAAGACGGGACGCTTTCGCTCTTTTGCTTTACGAAAAGATGCACCTGCACGTATCCTTCGGGAGATACGCCTTCCAATTTCACCGGCGCAACGTCTTTAAGTTCGAATCTCGCGTCCTTTTTGTAGTCGACGTCCGCACTCGCCTTCGTCATTGCGCTGTCAAACACGCCGTTGACGAAATCGAGGATTCCGTACGCGCTTCTGAAATTGCGGTTGAAATAAACGTTCGTCCCCTCTTTTACGCTCTCTTCGTAGGCGTTTTGTCTGGATATAAAAATCGCAGGGTCGGCAAGTCGGAAACCGTATATACTCTGTTTGACGTCCCCGACCATAAAGCACTCGCCTTTGACAAGTTTGCGTATGATTGCCTCTTGCGTGGGGTTGACGTCCTGATACTCGTCCACAAACACCGCGTCGAAATCCCCCGAAAGCTCGTATTCGTCGTGCGATAGCAATTCGAGCGCCTTGTGTTGCAAATCCTCAAAAGACAATACGTTGTCCTCTTGTTTGAGCTCTTCGAGTTTTTTTGCGAACGTTTGAGCGACTTCCACCAGCTTTTTGACGTATTTTGCGTTTTGCTCGTGGGCGGATTCGAGAGAGTCCTGCCTGTTGCAAATCTCTTTCATTTCGTCGATTGCGTCGTGAAACTGTTTGAGATAGTCTTTGACGTAGCCGACGAGCAACTTTTCTTCATCGCTCGCTTTCGGACTGACGGTTGCGCGCGGTTTTTCGTACTTGCTCGCAAGCGCGCACATATCGAAAAGTTTGCTTTTGCTTTCAATCTCATCGCAAAAACATATCGCGACTGCAAGGCTTTGCAAATATTTCGAGGTTGGCGCAAGCACTTCGAGTTGCGTTTTTATCGGCAAAAGCGCGTTCTTGGCGTTTGCGAAAAACGTCTTGTAATAATCTTGCAATATTGCAAAAAATTTGCTGTTTTCATACGAATCGTAGCACTCGCTCACGCACTTTTCAAACTCTTCTTTGTCGGGCTGAATTTCGATAAGACCGTAAAATTTGATGAGATTGCTCTTCAAATTTTCTTCCTTTCTGGATTGCGAAAAAATGTCGGCAAGCTCGCAAAAAGTTTCGTCGCCGCTTGCGGTATAGGTTGCAATCACGTCATCGAGCGCGCGATTCATATAAGAAGCGTGGCGAGTTTCGTCAAGCACGTCGAACGTCGGAGATATGCCGAGTTTGTCGAAGTTTTCGCGTATGAGCGACTGGCAAAATGCGTGTATCGTGCAAATATGGCAAAACGGAAGCTCATCGATTTCTTGTCTGAATCTGTCCCGCTTTTCACCCGAAGACGCGCAAGCCGCTTTAAAAAGTTCCTGATGTAACTTCTCTTTAAGTTCGTCGGCAGCGGCGTTGTTATATACGAGCACCAACAGATTTTTGAGCGTTGCGCCCTCCGATATCATCACGATTATGCGTTTGACCATCGTAGACGTTTTGCCGGAGCCTGCCGATGCGGACACCAAAATGCGACCTCTTTCGAGCACGGCTCTTTTTTGGTCGTCGGTGAGAAGAATATTACCCTTTTCGTCACGCAAAATTTCAAGTCTTTCTTCCGCGTTTTTACCGAATACGGTCACCTTGTTTTCACTCATTTTCGTTCTCCTCCCCGTTTAAAACAAAACTTTCAAGTCCTTTGACTTTCGGAGATTTTCTTTCGCAAACGCCCTTGTACGCGCATATTGCCGAAAAGTCGCAACGCTTGCATTTGTCTTTGAGCGGCGAGGGCTTTATGTACCCTTCGGCAATCTTGCTTGCTCCCTCTCCCGCAATTGCGACGGCATAGTCGCCGAGTGCGTCGAAGCCCTCTTTCGAGAGGTGAATTTCGGGATTTAAGTTCTCGCCTTTTCTATCCGTTTTGTACGGCACAATCGCACAATCGGGATTTGAAAGCGTCATTTCGTCCATTAAACCAAGCGTTTCGCGACTGTCGCACGCTTGCCCTTTGTATTTGTAGCGATTGCCGTCCTCGTCCGTAAAACTTGAAAACACCGGGAAATAAAACACTCCGCAAGGCGTTGCGTTTATGCTTTTTTCAACCGCTCTCATATACACGTAAAGCTGAATCTTTTGTCCGCAATAAAGCTCTTTAAGGGGTAAATCCGCGCTCTTATATGTCTTGTAATCGATGATGACAAACTTGTCGCCGAGCACGTCCACCCTGTCTATCGTGCCTTTGAGTTCCACCTTTTTGCCGTCAAATTCAAGCGACATGGGTTTTATCTCGCTCTCGCCTATTTTCGCTTCGAGCAAATACGGGATGAATTTGGAGCGTTTTTGCACGTCGAACAAGTCTTGACAAAGCGTGATTCCCTCTTGTTTGAGGCGCGCGAGGATTCTGCCCGTATCCGCTTTTTCGAGCAACACTTCAAAATGATTTTCCTTTATCGCAAGGTCGAAATACTCGCTTGCCTTTTGCGCCGCGTCCTGCTTGTCGTTTATCTTGCCATCTCGCACGTCGCCGAAAAACTTTTCAAGCACGAAGTGCAAAATCGTGCCGTTTTCCGTGCCTTCGAAAGTGCCGTCCTTGCGCTTTCTCAAAGACAGAATATAGTTGAAATAGTGTGCGTACGGACACCCGAAAAACGTTTCAAGTCTACTCACGCTCGTGCGCCCGACAAAATAGGATTTTTCCGGCAAGTTTATCCTGTCGGGTACAACGAACGACTTTTCGATAAGGCTCTTTTCTTCCTCCGACACGAGCGAATACGCCGAGCCGAAAACGTCGATATCCTTTGCGTCCGCTCTTCCCGACACGCCGTTTTTCAAAGTTTCGTTGAAGCAGCTCTTTTTTGTGGACAGCAAGAGTGCGGCTTTTTTCAAATCGGTGCCGTCGAGGGTTTCGAAATGCTCGAAATCAATCCTCTCGATTTGAAGAGGTTTGCCGTCTTTTTCAAGCATGTTTTGAAGCTCGAACACAACGGTCGAGGGACGAAGCGCGCCGCCGTCACCGCTGTCGGGATAGCTTACCGCAAGTTTGCCTTGCGGCTTTTTCATTAGGTCGCAAACGAAATACATACCGTTGAGCAGTTTCTGTTTTTCGCTTGGATTTATCTCGACTCCTAGAGCGGACAAAGTTTGCTCGTCCTTGTGCGTTATCACGACGCCGCCACTGCTTTGAGGGGGCAGCTTTCCGCTGTTTGCGCCGAGAACGTAAATATCTCCGTTGCCCGAAAATCTCGAATCGGTATCGCCTATAAACACACAATCGAGATACGTAGGTACAAGCGCGATTTTGAGCGTCTTTATCATTGACTTGAACACGCTTTCGAAGCCTGCGATATCCGTGTCGTAATCCAACACTTCTTCTATCTCTTCGAACACCGCCTCCAGCTTTGAATCCACTTGCTCGGCGCACTTTCTGAAATACTCGCTTTCGCTTGCAAGGCGGTCAACGTATTTTGCATAGCACGGCGCAAGGGTTTCCAGCAACTCTTTGGTTGCCAAAACAAATGACTTTACGTTTTTCACACCGGCAAATCTTTCGGGTTTTACGAGAGTTATCAACTCTTTTCTCACTCTCTCAGGAATAACGTTTTCGATGCAATTATCCAAAACAACGTCTTTATCGTCTATTTTTGCATTGATAAAACCGCCTTTTTGTTCTTTTCCCTTAATTGTCTTTCTTTCTTCGCACTTTTTGAAACAAGCCTCTTTTTTTGTCGGCACGTGTTCGACGTTGTATTTCAAGCAATAGTTTTCAAACAAATATGCGCCCTCATAGCCGTATTCGGAATATGTTGCAAAGAGCGGATTTTTGAGCAAATCGCACACTTCGTTAAGCCTGAATCCCGTGCGCACGCAAGCTATTGTTTCAAGGATAAGTCTTGCTTTCGCCTGCTCGGAAAGCAACTCTTTTTTGTCGATAAAGAACGGAATGTCATATCTGGAAAAAACGGTTTTTATATCTTGCGCATAAGCGTCAAGATCACTGACGAACACCTCGAAATCCTTGTATCTTTTCCCCTCTCTCACGCCTTTTGCGACGTCTACGGCAACGCGCAAAATCTCGTCGTTTCTATTCTTTGCCGAGCGCAAAATCACTTTGTCTGCGCAATCCGCTTTGTCGTTTGCGTCGGTGGAAATATATGCGAAAAGTTTTTTTGAAATCGCATCTTTGTATGAAGGCAAAACTTCGTCGTTTTTCTCGATTTGCACTCTTCCATCGCAAAGAGAAGCAAGCCTTTTTGCGACTCTGTCGGGATATATGCGGCTGTTGGGATTGTTATATCCGCTGGTTATCCCCACCGTGAGCGAAAGAGCGTTGTTTGCAAGACTCTTTATAATTTCGGTTTCGGGTGCGGAAAAATCGTATATGTCGGTGATGTAAAAATTGGTTGCGGCAATCTTGTCGGGATTCGATTTCAAAAACTCGGCAAGAGCGTAAAGCCTCGTCGAAGAGTCGCTGTGCTTGCCTTCGAGCGCGGCAAGATACCCCTCGTATATGAGTGCTATGTCTTTGGTTTTCATCTTCAAAGACGCGGTTGCGTTCTTTGCCGACTCGATAAGCTGCTCGCTAGAAATACCGCTGTTGCGTATTGCGGTGAGAGCGGCGTAAAGTTCGCTTGCAAAGCCGTCTTTGAGAGCGACTTTGTCGTAATAACAAAGTTTGTCGCGCCTGTCGGATATAACTTTGCCTATAAGCATAACCGAGCCTTCGGGTGTCAGACACTTTTTGATGTCGTTGCCGATGAGCTTGTTTGCAAGGCGCGTAAAAGACATAACTTCTATGCCGAAAGTGCTTTCGATGCCGAGAGCGGAAATAAGGCCTCTCTCCACCGAAGCGGTGAATCTGTCGGGCGCGATAACGACGTTTTTTGCCGTCCCGTCCATGTTTTTGCGCAAAACATCGACAACGCCGAGATATGCGCCTTTTGACGTGTTTGAAGTGATTATTTTCATATTTTGAGTATATCACCTTTTATGTACCGTTTCAATCCCATTAGCAAAACAAATAAAAATTAACAATTTTTATTTGTTTCTTTCAAATTTTAAGGTTAAATGAAGAAAATCAAGCCGTTTTTTATTGCGAGAATATATTTTTATGCTATAATAAACATATTATGAAAAAAGTTATACTTACAATATCCATAGTGCTTGTCGTCGCGCTTGCTTGCGTTTCGATGACGGCTTGCAACAACACCGCAACCACGCAAGGTCAGCTTCGCAACATTTTGAGCGACCACAACAGCGAGAGCTTCGAATACGACGTTTGCGCAAAGGACGCGGACGGCAACAAAATCGAAGGCTACGACGGGACGTACAATGTCACCCTCAAAGCGTACGGCGAAGGCGCAAAGGTCGAAAACTTCGGTTCGAGCGACACCAATCTTGAAAACCTTTCCGCAGGCATTTTGGTCAACGGTTTGCTGCGCGTCGGCACGCAAACGTACGAAACGGGCTGCTACTTCAAGCTCATCAACGGTTCAAGCTACATGGTGCCCGCATACTCGTACAGAGTGCAAAAGGACGGCGAAAAGGAAACTTTCCGTCTTTTCGGTTCGTACGACGGCAAAAAGTTCTCCTACACTCGCACCGTAAACGGTGAAAAGAGCAAAGGCAGCGTGGAAGCGGGCGGAACGACTTATTTCGACAACAACGAGTTCCATCAAGCGTTGCGCACCATCACGACGTTCAGCGATTCGCTTGCGTTCTCATTCTCCGTGCCTCTCGTTTCCGCAACGGAAGCAGGTTCGGTGACGCTCACCACGAGAGCGGACGGCAAAACCAACGTCAAAACGCCCTACACCGCTTCGAGTGAGAAATATTCCGACAACGGCATCGAATGCTACAAAGTCTACGTTTCGCGCGCAACGGAAGTCGCAGGCATTTCGCAAACTCTCTATTATGCTGCAAGCGACGTTTTATTCAACGGCTGGGCAATGAGACACGTGCTTGTCAAAATCGAAGAACCTTTCAAAAAAGACGGCAGCACCAATATGATGACATACGAACTCAAAACCGCAACCCTTGCCTGATAATTGTCTAAACCAAAAAGCACACCGCTCGGTGTGCTTTTTTTTGTGCTTTTGAGGCAAAATCAATTCAAAATTCAAACAGATTTCTTGCGTGCCGAAAAGCGATAAAATCAAGTCAATACAAATACGTGTATTTCGCCCTGTAATGCTCGTACATTTTCTCGCGCATTTCGTCCTCGCTGTGTCCGATAGCGATGATTTTGCCGAACTTGGAGAGGAAAAACATATCGCGCGGCACGTACACGTAATCGAATACGCCGTCCGCTTGCGCGTCGGCAGGCGTTTTGTATCGTTTGTCCGTGTCGTCGCGCGCGATGTAGCACAAATCTTTGTCGTTTTGCACCACGGCATAATTGCGATAGATATACGCAATTTTTTCTATCGCTTCGTCCTCTGTGTCGCAAACATCGTACGTCATATCGTTTTTGAGGATTATTGCGAAATTTCGATTTTCAATCGCATACTCGAAAATCTCGTCGTCCTCGCCGTCGAGATACGGCAAAAGGTCCTCGCGCTCGCCGTACGTCCATTGTTGGTGCATTTTGGTCATATAAATTCGCGTTTTCATATCGATATTATACCACGCAATAATGCCGTTTTCAATAGAGTTGGTCAAATATCGGGAGCATATTGCGGTTTAATCCCGTCAAAATTTCGCAATCCCGAAAGGTTTTTAAGTCGCAACACGAAAAGTATATTCGCGCGCACGCGCAATTTTATAGTTGTTATTATTTATTATAAGTGTTATAATCAATATAATTCTCAAACAAAGAGGAACGCAATGGACATTATTATCAGCGGTTTGGGCGCAGTCGGCACAACCCTTATGCAAGAACTTGCGGACGAGGGACACAACGTCGTCGTGGTGGACATCAATGGCGACAAAATCGAAAAAGCCGTCAACCAATTCGACGTAAAAGGCGTCATAGGCAACAGTGCGAGCGCGGACGTGCTTAAAGAAGCAAACGTTGCGTACGCGGAGCTTTTTATCGGCGCGACCAACCATGACGAACTGAATATTCTTTGCTGCATCATCGCAAAACGCCTCGGTGCGAAAAAGACGATTGCACGCGTTTCGAAGCCCGAATATCTTGAACTTTTCGGCAACGAAAACAATTTGGGGATCAGCCTTTTGGTCAATCCGCAATACGAAGCCGCGCTTGAAATAAGCCGTATGCTTCGCTTCCCCTCGGCAATCAAAGTCAACGAGTTTTCAAACGGAAAAGTCGAGCTTGTCGAATTTAGGGTTGACGAAACAAGCGACCTCGTCGGACTCGAACTCAAAAATTTGAGCTCGAAATTCAAGGCAAAAGTCCTTATTTGTGCGGCAAAACGCGACGGAAAAGCAATTATCCCCGGCGGCGATTTCGTCATTCGCGCGGAGGATAGACTTTTCCTCACCGCAACGGCAAAAGACATATCGCTGTTTTTCAAGCAACTTGGCTGGAACAAGCAATCCAAAGACGTCATCATCGTTGGAGGCTCGACGACTGCGTATTATCTTTGCAAAGAGCTTGACAAACTCGGCATCCACTCCAAACTCATCGAGAAAAACGAACAAAAAGCTCGGATGTTTTCGCAAGATTTCAGAAAAACGGACGTCATTTTGGGCGACGGCACAGACCAGGAACTTCTGAAAGAAGAAAACATTTCCACAACCGACGCTTTCGTCGCGCTTGGCAATATCGACGAGCAAAACATCATAATGAGCATGTTTGCCTCCTCTCAAAACGTGCCGAAAGTCATCACCAAAATCGACCAACTCGGTTACTACGATATGTTGCAAAAGAGCGGAATTTACAGCGCGGTGTCCACAAAAAACTCCACCGCAGACCACATCATCCGTTTCGTGCGTCTTTTGAGCAACAAATCGGGCAGCACCGTCAAGCGTATGTTCCACATCATTGATGACACCACCGAAATTTTGGAATTCGAAGCGAAAGCGAATTTCAAAAATTTCGATATACCCATTCAAAAACTCAACCTCAAAAAGCACTTGCTCGTTGCGGGCATAATCCGCAAAGGAGTGCTTATCACCCCCTCCGGACAAGACGTCATCAAAGAGGGCGACAACGTCATCATCGTCACATTGGAAGAAGGTCTTGACGATTTGAGAGATATTCTCGAAAACTAAGTGTTATGAATTTACGTTTGCTTGCATTCGTTCTAGGCGAAATCGCCGTCATAATCGGAGCATTGATGTCCATCCCTCTCTTCATGGCAATAGGCTACGGAGAGGATACGACTATACTCGCTTTCGGCATAGCGATAGGCGTTTGTTTGTTGATGGGCGTGATAGGCATCATCGTGCGTCCCCCAAAAGCCAAACGCGACATGCGCTCCACAAGCGGCTTTGCAATGTGCGCTCTGTTTTGGATTTTTATTGCGCTCGTAAGTGCCATTCCTTTCCGTGTATCCGGATATATTCCCAACTACATCGACGCTCTTTTTGAAACCATATCCGGCTACACCACGACGGGTTCAAGCATACTCACAAACGTCGAAGCTCTGCCAAAATCCTTGCTTTTCTGGCGTTCGCTCACGCAGTTTATCGGCGGTATGGGCGTGCTGGTTTTCGTCATCGTGTTTATTCCGCAAAACGACAAAATGTCCACCGCGCTTGCAAAAGCTGAAATACCGGGGCCGTCGTTCGGCAAAATCGTGAGCAAATTGCGCTTTACTTCCCTCATCTTGTACGCAATCTACATCGTGATGACGTTCATTTTGGCAGGCATACTCTGCGCGCTCAAAATGCCGGTTTTCGACAGTTTCTGCCATGCGTTTTCAACGGCTTCCACGGGCGGTTTCAGCGTAAAAGCGGCAAGCATAGCCGCCTACAATTCCGTCGGTATCGAAGTTACGCTCACGGTGTTTATGGCACTTTTCTCCATAAACTTCAACGTATATTTCCTTATGCTTGTGGGACACTTTGTCAAAGCTCTGAAAAACGAAGAAGTGTTCTGGTTTTTGGGCATTTTCGTTTCCGCAATCGCAATAATCGTTGCAAATCTTATGGCATCCGGCACGTACACCGACTTTGCAACGGCTCTTCGCGCCGCCTCTTTCAACGTATCGTCGCTTATTAGCACGTCGGGATTCGGCACTGCGGACTACACGACGTGGCCGGTGCTTTCAAGAATAACTCTGTTTGCGGTGATGTGCATAGGCGGTTGCGCAGGCTCAACGGCAGGCGGACTTAAAGTATCGCGCGTCATTATGCTTTCGAAATCGTCTGTCATAAACGTGAAAAAGACGCTCTCTCCACGCTCCGTCTACACCGTAAAAATGGACGGCAGACCCGTTGACGATGCAACCATTCGCAATGTAAAGAGCTTCTTTATCATCTACATGTTCATCATACTCGTATCGGTGATGCTCATCTCGATTGAAAACAACGACTTCGGTCGGTACAGCGCGTTTGAGACCAACTTCTCCGCCGTGCTTGCATGCTTCAACAACATAGGCCCCGGAAGCGGCGCGGTCGGTCCTACGGGCAACTTTGCAAGCTATTCGATATTTGCAAAACTCGTGCTTTGCTTCGATATGTTGCTCGGAAGACTCGAAATCTTGCCTATACTCCTGCTCTTCAACGTAAAATCTTGGAAGAGAGCCTAAAACACTCTTTCAATCGGCGCATGCCGCACAAATACGAAAAATAAATATTGAGGTTTACATATGAACGAATTTGAAAACGACATTCAAAACGACACAATCGACGTCGATGCCGTCAGTGACAAAAAGTTTGTGCATATCGACAAGTCAAAGCGCATTTTCGACATAGTTTATCTTGCGCTTTGCTCGGCGTTTATGCTCGTAATGTGGTGCACCGGCTACAACTTTTTGCCGCTTATCGCCAACGTTTTGGCAATAGTTGCGGGCGTACTTATATTTGTGCGCGTGCTTGCAAAGAGCAACGTCGGGCTGTATATGTGGATTGCCTATATGGTGTGCATATGCGGTCTTTTCGTGTTCTTTCTCATCTGGGGCGCGGAGAGCTTCGGCAAAAACCTTTGGTACAATTTGGTGCTTGTGCTCTTCCCCGTGTTGCTCGCCACGCTGGTTTATGTGTCCGACAAGTTTATCACAAAGAAAACCGCTCTCAAAATCACTTGCGCGGTATGCTCTTTCCTTATGGTAGGCACGGCGATAGTGTACGTTTTCTTCATGAACTTGCGCTGCCGTCCAACCGTTGAGAGTTTGCAAGCGGGACACGACGACTATCTTGCAAGCGTCAAAAACAAATACACAACGCAAGACAAACCCAACGTGCTCGTAATTTTGATGGACGATATGGCGTACAGCGATATCTCGGCATACAGCTATCTCGCAAACAAAATAAGCTCTGCAAGCGGCACGGTAACCGACTCAAAAAACGCAACCATCAACACTCCCAACATCGACTCCATCGCGGACGGCGGAATCATGATGGACAACTTCTATTCCGCATCCCCTGTATGCTCTCCTTCGAGATTCTCCATCCTCACGGGCAGATACTCCTCGCGCGGATACCTCGACAACGTCGTATTCCCCAGCGACATTCAATCAAATCCATGGTCGCCTACGCACTTCCTCAATCCCTATCAGTTCCTCAACAACGTCGACGGAATTTTGGGCGATGAAATCACTTTTGCGGAAGTATTGCAAGCGGCGGGCTACAACACGGGCTGCATCGGCAAGTGGAATCTCGGCGACTACGGTCAATATTTGCCCACAAACCAAGGCTTCGACTACTTCTACGGCAGCTATTACGTCAACGATATGACTCCGTACAACTGGGTTGAGGACTACGTGGACGAGCAAGGCAACTTCCACTCCCAAGAAGTGCGTACTCACAAAGAAAACCTCGACCAATCCGAAAGCACGAGATTGCTCACCGCAAAAATGCTCGAATTTATCTCTTCTTCAGTTGAAAACGACGAGAAATTCCTTGCATACTACACGACTCCGTGGCCGCACTTCCCCATCTATTCGGACAACTCCGGCACGGGCAAGGGCAACACGAGCGACGACACCTACGTGCAATGCATAGAGGAGTTTGACAAATATCTCGGCGATATTCTCAACTATCTCAAATCCACGCCGGATTCGAGCGGCAGCAGTTCGCTTTACGACAATACCCTCATCGTGTTCACATCGGACAACGGTCCCGGCAGAGAGGGCGTAACCGGTGATATGAGAGGCAGAAAAAACACCACTTTCGAAGGCGGTATGAAAGTGCCTATCCTCGTCAGCTACCCCAACGGCGGCGTAGGTAGCGGCGACCAAATCGCAAGCGAAACTTACACCTATTATCAATGGGAAAACAACGCCGAGCGTACCTCGCAAGCAAACGTCGCAAGCAAGACGAAATCGAGCACTCCTACCACCGCAACGACAAAACATATCGACGCAAGCAGCATGAACTTCGACTTGTTCAACACCATTTTGAGCTATTGCGGCATCACAAACAGCGACGGCAACGTCTATCTGCCCTCTGACAGGATCATCGACGGCGTTGACCTTACGTCGCTTTGGAACTGCACCGTCTCGACCTCCACGCGCGTGCACGACAAACTCTTCTACCTCAAAAAAGGCAAGTGCCAAGCCGTGCAAATGGCAGTTGAGCTTGACGGAACGACCTACGACTTCAAGTACTACGACAGTGTTCACACCGAAAACTCGGCGTTCATCGACCAAGTGTACAAAAACTACCTCTTCAACCTCGACACCGACCCGGCGGAAGGATACAGCCTGTCAAAGACCTATCCCGAAATCGCATCGAAGTTGCTTGCCGAACTCAAAGGTTTCCGCACAGAGATGAAGACCAACCGCAGAGGTATTTTGTAATATCAAACACGATAGAACCACAAAACACACTCGTCTTTACAACAAAAAAATCGTCGCGCTTGCGACGATTTTTTTTGTGTTTATGCTTAAATCACTTGTGATATACAAGTTTTTCGATTTTATTTTCCCACCTTGCGATTTTCTCTTCGTCGTAGGTTTCCGGAATGTGCTTTGCGATTTTTGCGGCTTTTTTTGAGCGCATAAGCATGTTGTTCATTGCAAGCAAAAGCGGAAGTCTTGTCCAGCCTCTCGCCACTTTGACGACGAGGTCTTTAGGTGAGAGCACGATAAGTTTGCCCGTTGCGCCTGCCGCCATATTGCCATCGTCCACAACGCCTTTTTCAAAGAGCCAATCTAGGTCTTGCGGTTTTGCGCCGAGTAGCCAGCGTTTGAGAATGTCGATCCCCACGTGATCGCCGCCGCGAAGCTTGAAATATTCAACCTCGTATTTCCACAAGTCTTCCTTTTTGACGGAGTTCGATTTGATGATCATGTCCGCCAATATGCAAGCCGCTTTCATTGAGTTTTCGATGCCGCTTCCGATCATGGGTATTGTCATAAACGCCGCGTCGCCGATTGCAGCATAGCCGTCGGCAACCATACGCGTAAGCGGATATCTGATGGGGATTATGCAAGTGCGTCCTCCACGCACGATTTCGTCGCTTATGATCGGATTCGAGGCTTTAAGTGCCTTATATGCTCTGTC
>ULKJ01012559.1_pt1 | contig 38679 bp, 45 predicted proteins | sample 1951121 | NCBI WGS metagenome assembly ULKJ01 (sample SAMEA4835497, study PRJEB28245) | human gut metagenome | biome: gut microbiome; material: fecal sample | place: Denmark | collected 2008 | reverse complement strand
AAAACAGCTTAAACCAGGTACACTATTCAGATTAAAAGATTCTGAATCCAGTCCAGTATGGGTAAGGGATCATTATGATAGGTCTTCTAAAACTTATGCTTGCCATAAATACGAAGACTACAATCATGAAGCTTTCTTCAAAGGAACCAGAACAGTATTCATTAATTTTACATATTAGACATTATGAACATTATGAACATCAAAAACCTATTCAACAGATTTCGTAAACGGGAACCAGAGTTAAGTTATTCCCTGAATCTAATCTACCTAGAAGATACTAAGGTAGTATTCAATCAGAATATACAATGTGCTAAAGACCTAGAGAATTACCTATCTGCCTATATGAGACTATTTGGCATGTATTCAGATAAGCCTTATGTACTAATCTATCAGGAATACGAAAGCAGATACTGGGTATATGACAAAGAACCTTACCTATTATACTACAAGGTACCCCTTATAGTTAACCTTAGTAGAAAGCTATCAGGTAAATCAGACATGGTAATAACCAAAGAAAAATACCAAGCTGCTAAGGATTTAGTTCCAGCCCATGAAGTATCTGATAGATTCAAGATACCAGAATATATTACGGGAGTCTTTACAGATATCTGGTATAAATGCCAAGGATATATGGATACAGACCATGTCAGTTTAGAGGAGATACTAGAGCTGATGCAGCACAAATGGTTAAAGGAATTTGAATTGCTGGTATTCAAGAGGAATTACGATACAGATATGTTATTCCTTAATCATTCTCTTACCTATATCTTGGACCAGACAGAAGAAGAGGGCCGAAGAATATGTATTCAAAACATTATCGAACGTAACATAAATCAAGAAAATCAAGATGAAAACGAAACAATTTAACGTAAGCCAGTCTAGAATATATCCAGATATCAGGGATAAATATCTGGATTATATGGGAGAACAATATAATATGTTCATTTCGGATGATACTCTAAAGAATGATCTCAGAGAAATCCTTCGAAAGGGTACTAATAAAACTATCCATTTCAATATCCTAGAAAAGAACTCAGATCTCTTGGTATTTGAAACCTCTGAATACAGTAAGCTATTAGAGTTCACTAACCATTATCTCTGGATATTCAGGCTAGTAAACGATAAATGGAATTTAATCCGATACAGAGTATAAATTCGAAAGGCAGACTAATCATCTGCCTTTCTTAGCGTTTACACACATCCTCAGCTTAGTATTCCAGAATTTGCATATATAATTTAAAGTAATTATATTTGTATCAGAAAAAGAAATCAATAACATTTTTAAAATTTAGACTTATGAAAAATAATGAAACCTTCCAAACCACACAACATCTAGACAAGTTAGTTACTAACCTAGGTCTTCAAATCCAAGAATTATTTTCCTTAGACTTAGAGGAAATCCTAGATTACAGCAACAATCTAATGAATCTATTAGTTAATGCCTACGTTGAAAACCAATGCTTAGCATTATCTGCAATGATATCTAAACAGGATGAATTTGCAATATACTCTTTCTTATTTCAAACTCCCGATACTTCTAATGGTGCTGCAGATGCTATGGTAAACTTTGCCATGAACTTCACTGATGGAGAAGCTAATATCAAATCTATCAACCGTATATCTTCAAACATAATGCAAATTACCTTTACAGTATGACACCCATAAGAAGACTTTTAAATATCATACAATTTGATCTAGCCGAGAAACTAAACTTGGCTAGATTAAGATGGTACCATCTTAATCATCAGGACCAATATCTTCAATCAGTAATCTATGGTAATCCTGATAATTGTACCTTGTTCAGACTAAGGGGAGTACTTACTAATTTGCTTAGAGCTAACTTCTTAAGTTACTACATATTAGCAGATACTCCTGAATCTCTATCTATTTCAATACAAGGTAATGCTATCATTACATTTGTGATAACTAAAGACAATTACATAACTTTTACAATAACGAAATTATGAGCACAACTCCATACCCAGGTCCAGATGAAGTAATTATACCATCTCGTATATATTTCGATGAAGGTAAGAGAATAGATGTTAAAGTATGGCCTAAGACCATTCAATTAACAGGTCCCACTAAGGATTTAAACAAGGTATTCAAAACCCTTGAAGAATATGATGATTGGTGGCATCAGTTTAAGAAAAAGAATCCAGATGCCTTCCGTAAAGATGCGAAATATGTAAAATCCATTAATGGCCTCTTCCTTATCCAGAAAAGGCTCTATCAGATACCCAATAGAAGCCTCAGCTAAGTAATCAGGGATATTGCATATTTAAAAATAAAGTATTAAATTTGCATCAGAGAAAAGAAATATATTATTCATTTAAAATTTAGGCAGTCATGAACTTGAACAACATTACAACAGCCCTTAAAACCGGTATCACAATTTACCAATACGAACAATGGCAAAATACTGGTTCAGTCAACCTAATGCAAAAGGAATCTCATATGCTTTCCAAGGTTTGGCTTAAGACAAATATCCATAACCCAGATTCTTTGGATAAACCATTTATCCAACTCTCTGCTACTTTTACTTCAGAATTCGATATCCAAGAATATAATGAATGGCTAAATGCTAACCAGTACAAGTTATATCCATTGCTATTGGATATTCTTAAGATATCACTAAAGGATAATTTCTACAATTACTCCAATGCTTCTAATATTCATTACGAAGGAGGGAAATTCCCAAGTATGCTTACCATTCAATTATTTAACTTAGAATTCTAATGTCATGAAACTAACAATAACAACCCTAGTAATCGTAGAAGGCTCTTATATCCAAGGAATTTTCCATTCCTTGGAAGAGCATCCAGGTAAAGCTTACCAAGAACTGGTAGACCAAGTAGAAAACGAATATGGTTATGATGCCGATAAAGACCATGTACCATTACATTTCAAAACTATCCAAGACATAGAGAATTACTTTGAACTTGTACACATAGAGACTCAAGAACTTACAGCAAACGGATTATAAAACTAATTTGTAACGAATTATGAGAACAGCATTATATTACATAGGAATAGGGCTTATTTTAGTCCTATTCCTTAATTCCTCAGGGCCTAACTTAGATACCTTCATACCAGGTAACCCATGGGAACATTATTGCAAATATGAATTGCACAAGCATCCATTCCATACTAATGAGAAGGAATATAACTATTTCCTTGATACTTTTACTAGCACGGATAAATATGAACAAATAATGGAGATATATGCTAACCCAAGGTAGATTTCTAATTTCATATCAAATATTCGATAATATACAGGTAAATAATATCGGACAAACGCATGTACGTGAAATACTAAAGGATACTCAAGCCTTTACCATCAATTATCGAACAGAACAAATAAGAGATTACCTCAGATATCCTGGGGAGGAACTGATACCAGAACATCTACATATGATTAATGCCCTGAAGGAAATCCAGAACTATTGGGATCTTACTTCAGAAAAAGTCATCATAACAGATATCATACCCATTCCTCAGCCAGGATAACCATGATTTGCATATATAATTTAAAGTGCTTATATTTGCAGAGTAAAATTTAATTATTAACTATTTAAAATTTTAGATTTATGAAAAATAATGAATTATTAAAAAGTATGCCGGTATCTCAACCCGTATCCGCAGAATCTTTGCTTATCACTACGACCAAATCCAACGGGAAGTACAAACAGAGATTTCAACCCTTAACCCAGAATTACAGGGACAATTCATGGACTTAGTCGTTGAATACATGGAAGAATCCATTAACTGGCCCGATCCCGATGACCAAGAAACATTCGAAAAACAATTACTCGGATAATGCCAAGAGAAGAAATAACCATCTAAAACAAAGAACTTATGAAAACATTAGAAAATATCCAAGACCTTAAGAAATTACTTCTTAATCCCTATACCATTTATACTTATGACTATGCCGGTGGATTCATTATTAATGACACTATCGACTACATCGAGATTTACGAAATCGAGATAGAAGACGAACCCTTTGACGAGTTCCTTGGTAATATTATTACCTATGCTTCAGAGAATGACTTATTCGAAAACTTGAGAGAAAATCTTATTCGCATGGATTTAACCAAAGGTGCTGATGACCAATACTATGATTATTCTCCTTCTCAGGTAGAGGCTATCCTATTCGGAATCCTTCAATTAACTCCAGAACACCAAGATATAATCGTAATTGATCTCAAAAAACACCTAAAACCCTTTATTCAAGACAAAGACCAAGCGGAAGAGATGATAACCCAATATACCTGTTATTACAATGCCATCAAGAGATGGGAATCCAATCACAAGGAAACAGAAATCCTTCATCAACTTGAGATATCAAACCTACTCGAACAATTAAAAAATAACTAAAACAATGAAAACAACAAATCCTTCATCAAGAATCACAATCAGTCAGAATGGTAATCAAATACTAACCTGCAAAGTATACAAAGAGCCCAACTATATATTATCTATGTCCAATGAAGAAATATTAGAATTCATCTCTGGACTAGACTATATGGGTAACATACCAACGGTACCAGACCTAAAGAAACCAATAGAAATCCAAGTCTCAACCACCCGACAAATACCCTTAGAACAAAACAAAGAAGTCCAAACCAAAATCAAAGAGATAATATACAATAACCTCTATGATACTCTAATAGATGAACTAAAGGGTACCATCTCTAGATTCCAAGCCCAGTATAACATCCAAGAGATAAACCCATACCTACAGGATATACTTCAGAACCCAGAAGATCTAGTATCCCTCTCCCAACACCACAAAAGATAAATAAAAAGAATACCTAGAGCCCAGAAAACTCTAGGTATTTCTGTGTACACAAACCAAGTATATAATCAATTACCTCCCAAAACAAAATAAAACCAAGTATACAGATACTAGGTACACAACCCACCTAACCCACTCCCAACAAAGAAATATACAAATAATATATAACAAGGTATACAATAAACCTACCTATATCATATACACAATCTGAATATACAGATATCACTAACTAAGATACAAATCCCCTATATCACAATCAATATATAATAATACATATAACTAATACTAATATACCTTTCTTAGGCTCTTGGTTTATTCTTTTCTGTGTACCAACGGGGGTTTTTCGAAAAAGTCAGGAACATACCCATTTGGCTGCCCCCACTATACCAAACACTATAGCTCTCAAAATTTAAAGTACTAAATCCTTGAGGCCCCAAAGGCCATTTTAGGCAATAAAATCACCATACATGGCCCCTCAAATCACAGAAAAGCAAAAAGTACACTCTGGCAATAGTTTTTGAGATACGTATATGAGCCTTTTTGACACGTAGCTATTTTAGTAACGCCTATATATAATATACTAATATGGGTGGGATTTAGATACGTATGTATTTTAGCTTCACACGTGTAATTGAAAAGTGTTCTGTTTGGCTAGTTTGTGTAATCTAGGATTTAGGTTGTGATTTTGTGTACCTAGACTCGGATTTTAATTGCCAAGAGGCTAGGATTTATATAAAAATTGTGTACCTAGAGGGGCCATTTTAGGTTAGGATTTTATAAAACTAGGTACACAATTTATGCCATAAATGGCCTCGGATTTAATAATCCTATAGGCAATCAAGGGGCCCATTTTAATTACCATCCTAGTAATATTGTTGTTAATTGCATAAGTATTTATATTATGGTTATTTTAGATAATTCTAGGACATTAGGGGCCTTCGAAAGGCAAACTGGGATATTGCATAATTAAAATATTGTTCTTATATTTGCATCAGATAAATAAAATATTAATCATTTAAAATTTTAAAGTTATGTTTACTATTCAATCAAATTCAATCCAAACTATTAAAGAGAATATTATGACCTACTTTAACGGTACCCTCCAAAAATTTACCTACTTACATGAACAAGTAACCGAAATCTCTAACCCGGATGAATCTTACTTAGGTACTCTTAACTTATTCTTCAAAGAACCTGTTACATCAAACGATGAACAAATCTATTTCGAAGAATCCGATGCTTTTGAACAATACGTTAAGGATTACATTAACAATAACATTATCCAACTTCAAGAACTAAACGGTAACGGGCATTACATTGCTAACGATAACGGAGATACCATCCAGGTACATTTCAACGATTACTCTCTTTTCATTATCATTACTCTAACTGGTCAGTACTAATACCTACCTTTATCGAATACTAACCCTATAATACATATATCACAATGGAAACCAATTTCGAATACCTAGCCAAGATTCTCAAGGATGATGCCATTGACACCTGGACTCTAAGAGAACAAGAAGAAATAAATAAACTAGACCTAACCCAAGGCCTACATATTTTCTTATACGATATCTATACCGGTATTATATCCTATTGCCAAACGAATAAACCCACAAACCAAGAACCCATATATGAATCAGAACATATAATAATCCTAGACTCAGATAGTACCATAGGTTGCCAAGAATAATAATATTGCCCAGGCCTAACTAAGATACCTGGGCTTTTCTATGTACATACCTAAGGGGCCATCTATAGACTTCATATAATTACCTAAGAGGTACTAGAGCTTTACTACACATATACTTACTAGCCTTATATAAGAACCCACTAGGCCTATCTATAGATCTTATAAGGCTTATCTAAGTACGCTAACTATCGACCATATATGGCCTTCAGGTAATAGGTATATAATATACAGATATTCTATAGCCACTTAAAAGGCCCTCCGAAAATCCCCTAGAATCTTCTGGCCATGGGGATTTAGTACGAGGATTACCAAGAGGATATAGTAAGGGAACCATAGAGGGCCCTAATTTGTTATCATACAGGTATTATATAGCGGACAACGTGCGGGCAATTTAGGCCGCCCGGAGGTTAATGGGTGGAAATTTGATAAAAATTTTTGATAATAAATAATGTATGCGCAAATAATAAAATTCATTTTTAACAAAAAATTTTCTCGAATTTTTTTGTAGATTAAAATAAAGTCCTTATCTTTGCAATGTCGGAAACGATAAGAGTTCTAAAATTTAATAAGAAAAATTTTCAAAAAAAAATCTTTGAAAATTTTGCAGATTAAAATATTATTCTTATATTTGCATAGAGAAATAAAAAACCTTTTCGAGTTTCTAATAAGACTTGAATTTTTATCGAAAAGGTTATAATAAAATAAATTCAAAAATTCAAGCATTTTTATTATGGAAGAAAAAAAATTAAATTCAGTTGAAAATGTAAATGTAGTTGTTGAAAATTCTACAAAAGAAAAAGTAAACAAAGTGAGTGCTAAAAAAGCTAAAGCACAAGCAAAAGCAAACAATATTCTTTATAAGGATATTTTAGCTAATTTAAATAAAAGTACAGAGGGACTTTTAAAAACTTCTTTTGGTGTCAAAAAATCAGATATTTACAAAGAAGAAATTTTTTCAGACCTTTCAGATAAAGAGAAAAAAGTTGTTCGAAAGAAATTTCGTAATACAATTCTTTCATTGTCCGAAAGTTTGACACAAGAAAAGGACAAAACTCGCTTAGAAAAACTAAAAAAAGCGTTTTTAGACTTTTACAAACAAGTTTACAAAGTAAACGATTTTTCTCTTTCTTCGGTTTGTTCTGAAAATATGAAAGAAACAAACAAAGAAATTTTGAAAAAGGCTTTACAAATCGTGAAAAAATAAATCAATGTTTAACTAAAGTAGGGATTTAATTCCCTACTTAAAAATTATAAATCATTATGAAAACTATTAAATTTTTACAAGAAAGTTTTGAAACAAAAGAAAGATTCCAACAAGAAATTAGCATTAAATATTCTTATAATTTGGATATAGTAGAGAGCATAGATTTTCGTATTAATCAACGTAATATTAGATATTTTTACGAAGCTATGCAAAATTTTGAAAATTCTTTAGTAAACGAGTTCAAAGAAAAGAAAAATAATTTTTGTGATGCAAAGCAATTTTTAGAAAGCATTAATGATTTCGATAAAATTATTTTTGTAATAATTACTTACATGAAAACATATTTTGATTTTTGTAAAGATTATTCTAAAATTAGTTTACATGTACATTTAGTCCAATTTGATTTTACTACGAGTGTTTTAATTCAAGGTTTTTATAATTATACTCATAGGGATTTAAGTTTTTCTACTAAATTAGAAAGTGAAGTATTGGATTCTGAAATTGAATTGCTACAAGAAAAATTAAACCTAATTAGAGAAGAAATTTGTGAATTAATTGGAATAGACCCCAATTTAGAAAAACAGGGACACAAAGATAATTATATTTTTAATTTAAATATTGAATCCGATAATCAAATAGGATTTTTCTTGCAAGCAACTGAATTATAATTAATTCTTAAAATTTTTTAGAAAGTAAAAGAATGTTTGTCCCTTACTTTTTTTTTGACTTATTCTAAATAAGGGCTACCGTACCCCGCATTTAGTACCTGGTATTTTTAGGCTTTCATATTAAGGGCATTGCCTAGAAAAGCCTTGAACACACACTAAAATTTTTTCCTACACACACGTTAAGGGCATACCAAGACACAACATACAAAAAGCCAGAGAATAAAAACATCCCTGGCATTCAAAATCTTAATCCTATGTGGGGTATATTTCTTATAGTAAGGAAACCAATACCCAAATATACGATTCTCTCTATCAATCTTATCTATGGGAGTCTTCAACCATCGATTACCTCTTATAGTATGATACTCTCCATAACCTATGAAACTAAATATGAAACTAAGTCCGGAAGGAAACCAAAGATGGGTAATACCAAACCTTTCAGGTTGGAACCAGGGTTTAATTACCCGATACCAAAATTCGTGATCCTGATTCTTGAATATATTACACATTCCCATGGCAGTTCCACTATGCTCTAGGAAATCAATTGCCTTGATTATCTCATGCTTTACTTTCTCGTAGTTTTCGAATATCCTCATCTCTATGGTGAAGTTATTCTTTGCCTTTTCATCGATATTACTCATGATACTAATCCATATAAGAATACTATAAACCAAACTACTAGGATAAAGATATAAGGGATTGCATACTTCTTAAATGGGTATCCTTCTATCCCATCATGGAGGGCATATATAAATACTATTGGCCATAGTAACATCATTAATGCTACTCCCAGTAACTTAAACCAAGTAAAGCCAAGGCATACTAGAGCATCAAAATTCATTGAGCTACCCTTATAATTACCGTGACTATCGAAGTGATAGTAGTTCTTAGGTTTTAATACTTGCTCAGCCCCTAGGTAGGGTGGTAGGTCCTTTTTAATGAACCTACCCTTGCTATCTCTTGCCCTTTCTCTTAGGAGTTTGGGAGCAGATAAATCTTCGTCGTAATCTTTAATTCTAGCCATTGTTTTTCTTTTTAAAGAATATTAGGTAAATAAGAAATAAAGGTAATACTAACCAGATTGTAAGGAATAATATATGAGGTCTTATCATCCTGATTTCTTGACATAACATCTTAGTTAGAAGTATAGATGGGATTAGGCATATCCCATAGATTATGCCTAATATTATCCAAGTACTATTCATTGAGCTTTTCAATTAATTTTTTAAGTTTCTTATCTAAGGTTATCACCTTCTCAAGGGTTTCATCATCCTTGTGTTTCCCGTTATCATCCAACCATTTTTTGATTGCCTCTAAGGATTTCTTGGATTGGTGATATGCAACAAAGGAATTGTACTTCTGTTCATTCTCTGTAGTACAAGGTAGGATTATTGCATTACCTTTCCCATCTAATCGAGTAAATTGACCCTCTAGATTTGTTGTTCTAGTAATTATTACCTTATTAGATAATATTGCAGTACCGTTCTTTTTATCGATAGATACTACGTTTGCCTTTTCCATTAGGGTTTTGTCTTGGTAAATTACCGAGTTACCCTCTTTGAGTTTTATTACTTCTTTTTTCATATAAATAATGTATTTATTTCGTTATACAAATATACTATTTTATTTTTAAATATCAATCATTATTAAATAAATTCTGCAAATCTTCTGAGGTTATCCCATGCTGACGGTAGTAGTCGTATTCCCAAGGATTGAGAGGTTTGCAATTGACTGGGTATTCGTCTCTTAATTCGAAAGGCAAATAACCAAGAAATTCTATACTGTTGAAATACTGTACCTTACCATCAGTAAATAAGAAATATTTCAAAGGTCTATCGATTGCCTTACCGAAATTACTTCCTATTAATCTGATATCCTTGTTGGCAATGTAAACATGATACTTATCAGTTATCAAATATACCTGGGTATTCCATGGTTTCTTCGATTCATCTAAGGTTTTCCTAAACCAATCAACCATAATCTGTTGTTTCTTTCCTATATCCATAATTAAATTATTTACATTGATAAATAGAACTCGATATACCTACCTAAGAAAGGCTACAAGCAATACTTTATCCTCTTTAATGTAAACTCTAAGAATTTATATTATGGATAAACTTACTAACGAATTAATTGCCAAGGTTGCAAACAAGTTAAACCTTGAACCAGCTCTGTTAAAGACAGTAACTGTAGTAGAATGTGGTAATCGAGACGGATTTTTACCCTCTGGTAGACCTCAAATTCTCTTCGAGGGTCATGTAATGTGGAAATATTTGAAGATAAAACTCGATGGAGAAGGCAAAAGAACCTATTTATATGACCTAGCCAAGAGAAATCCATCCTTAGTTTATCAAAAATGGACCAAAGAATTCTACTTAGGAGGTGAAGGAGAGTGGAAAAGACTCGAAGCAGCTCGTAAAATTGATGAAAACTGTGCTAATTTAGCTACTTCTTGGGGATTGGGACAGATTATGGGCTTCAATTATCAGCTTTGTGGATGTCAATCAGTGGATGAAATGATCCAAAAGATGTCTGAATCTCATGAAATGCAGCTAGAATTGATGTATCATTTCCTCTATAACTCCGGTTTAGTGAAGCATTTGAAGGCAAAAGACTGGGATGCCTTCGCTAAAGGATATAATGGTCCTGGTTACAAAGACAATAACTACGACCAAAAGCTAAGAAATACCTATGAAAACTTTAAAGACAAGCTATGAAAGTAATCTACAACAACCTTATACCTTTCAAGGGATACAAAGCTATCAACATCTTTGGTTTAGTGTTTGTAAGAAAGGGGGCTAAGTTTACTGAGGTGGATTATAACCATGAACATATACATTCAAAGCAAATGGCTGAGATGTTATGGGTATTTTTCTACCTTTGGTATGGAATCGAGTACTTAATCATCCTTTGTTTTGCTAAATGGAACAAGCAGAATGAAAGGTATCATGATGTAAGTTTTGAGGAAGAAGCTCATAATAATGATTCGAACCTGGATTATATTTCAACTAGGAAGCATTATGCTTGGTTCAAATACATAAAATTGAGAAGTTACAAGAAATGAAAGACTTAAAAGTACTGGGAGTATGTGGAGGGCAAGGAGCCCTCCTATTCCCTTTTAGAGATAAACTTATTGGAAATATAGAACCTCGTGGAGTATTCCATACCGGTAGAGAAGAACAGTGGAAAGCTAATTTCAAAGGCATACCTTTCTTAAAAGGGTATGAACTACCAGAAGATTGGCATCCAGATATCATATTATCTAGCCCTGATTGTGGTAGTTGCTCAGTAATGAGATTATCTAAATCTAAGGCTCTTGGAGACCCTAAAAGTAATAAAAGTATACAACTAGTATTTCAAGCAATTCAATATTACGAACCTGCTCTCTTTCTTATAGAAAACCTACCAAGATTGCTATCCCTCATTTCTAAAGAAATGTTAACGGATTTCTTTAAGAACTATAAATTTATTTTTCACGAAAGAAGCGTTTCTGACTTCGGAAACTCCCAAGTATCAAGAAAAAGATTAGTAATCATTGGAGTTCATTTAGACAAGGGAAAAGAGTATTTGGATTCCTTTAATGAAGTATTCCAAGTAAATACTCCAAAACTTACTAGAGATTTACTAGTACAAGCCCCACAGGAAGCTTTAATTCCATTCTCTGATAAAGTTTTAGCCATGTATGATTATCGGAAATTACCTGAAAAGAAAAATCTTACAGTCAGACAAGTAAGACAACTTTGGACTCATGATTTCAAAGATGAAAAGAAATGGCCCATTAAAACTGCTAAAATGAGTACTCTCCCGGGAGTATATCGATTGGAAGATGATAAACCACCTTTAACACTCAGACCCTCAGATAGGCAATTTAGACCTGATGGGTATCCTTTGGGTATTTATGATTTCAAGGCAATTATGGGATTCCCCGAAAATTACCGAGTGTTTATTCGGGGATTTGCAACTTGGGATCCTAAGACTTATCATTACTGGTTAAATAAAGCTAGGTATACCTTGAGCAAAGGGTCAGTATATGAAGTAGGATTATGGTTTAATAAATGTCTTTAGGAAGTTTATTTGTAAAAACTTTTTGAATAATAGATATATATAATATACTTCGTATATATATATCTATTATTATATAGCTCTATACTTATATATACTTCGTATATAAGTATACATTGTATTAGGATATAGGATATATATACGAATAGGAAATATAAAAACATTTCGATTCACTACGTTCATCGAAAAGTAAGCTGGGTACCCAGCTTACTTAAGAAAAGATGTTACTATGTATAACTGAATTTTAAAACTTATTGTTATGAGAATGATAAATACTAAAGTACCGGTTAAGAAATCTAACTTAAAAGTAATCCTAGATTTTACTAAAGCCATATGTTTACAAGTACCGAGATTAAGATTTGAGATAATCGAAACTGAACATACTTATCAGTTTAAGTTTTATTTATTAAAATCTAAGATCTCACCGATTGAGAATTATTGGTTAAGGAAAAGAATCAAGAAGTTTATCAATGAAGAAGCTTAAGATTTGCCTTAGTAGTTTTTTACTAGGATTTACTATTTACCTTTGCTTCAGGAATTACAAACTGAATCAACAACTCAGTATGTTACCTGATAAAGAGATCATTCAACATACTGATACAATTTATTTGAGGAAAGATTTCCTGCCAATTTCCTACGATAATTTACTTAACCCAAGTAGAATCCTTCTCTACAATTCTCCGCATTCTTCGGTTAGCCAGGGTTTATGCAGTACCGATTCAGCAGAGATATCAGAGAAGGATTCTCTTGTTCAATTAGTAATCGATAAGAATCAACTTACATTGAGTTTCCTTAATCAAAACTCGGGAATTTATTCTAGTAGGTTATTCAATATCGACCCTAATAACTACAAGTATTCTTGGTATAACGGAAAACTTACCACACAAGAAATTAAATCTAGAATAAGATTAGTTCCTTATGTTTATGGTAAGTACCGACCCTTTAACAATCTATGGGATTTGGGAACAGGAATTTCAATCGAGACTAAGAGATTTAATTACAAACTGGGGATAAACAGTTTTTATTACCCAAGATATTTCTCAGGTATCAAAACTGATTTAGAACTGGTAGTAACTTATAAATTTTAGATTTTATGGCAAAGAAGATACAGGAAACACCAACTAACCTTACAAGAGAAGAATTATCTAATCTATCTAGGGTTACAACTGATGTTTTCTTTTTCAGTCTTTTTTGTTATGTGATACATCCAGTGAGAGGAAAGGTTCGATTTGAATTATATCCGTATCAAAAAGCCGTACTATACCAATTTATACTCCAGAGATTCAATATCTTGTTAAAGTTCAGGCAAGCGGGTATTACAGAACTTATATCTATGTACTGCTTATGGCTGGCATCATATCATCCTAATAAGAAGATAAACATTATCTCCATTAAGGATACAACAGCTAAGAAGGTACTTAAGAAGATTAAGTTCATGTATAAGAATCTTCCATGGTATATGCAAACCCCGATCATTAACGGAAGAACTGGGGAATTTGGTTCTGCCTCTATGATTGAATTCGATAATGGTTCATTCATAGAATCCATCCCAACATCTTCAGAAGCCGGTCGTTCAGAATCTCTTTCTCTCCTGGTAATTGATGAGGCTGCAATCGTTCGGTGGGCTTCAGCTATTTGGGCAGCTGCCTTCCCTACGCTTTCCACCGGAGGTTCAGCCATCATCAATTCTACTCCATACGGTATGGGTAATTTTTACCATTCAACATGGGTAGATGCTATAGCTGGAGGTAATCCTTTCAATGCTATTCGATTATATTGGCAGATGCACCCAGAACGGGATCAATCTTGGTATGACCAGATGGCTTCTGCATTGGGTCCAAAAAGAACTGCACAAGAAATCGATGGAGACTTTCTTTCTTCAGGTAATACAGTATTTGATATGGCAGATATCAAGGCTATCGAAGATTGCTTAAGTGATTATCCAGTTTTAAAATATCGTTTCAATCGTCAGTATAGACAATTCAACGAACCAGATCCAAATAAACAGTACTTTATCGGTGCAGACGTTGCAACAGGTAGAGGCTCAGACTATTCTTCTTTCACTTGTATGGACAAGCTGGGAGAAGAACAAGTTGTGTATAAGGGAAGAATGGCAGTAGATAAATATGCTAGGTTACTGGGAGATACTGGGCAATTATTTAATTTTGCTGTTGTAGCTCCAGAATCTAACGACGTTGGGTTAGCAGTAACTTCTGCTCTTCAGTCAGAAGGATATCCTAACCTATATTACTATCAAAAGCTTCTGAAAAAGAAAGGTAAGTCCAGACCAGAGGTTGATAAATCTCCAGGTTGGTTAACTACCCAAAAGAATCGTTCAGTAATTATAGAGGGTCTAGAACAAGATATTCGAGAAGAGAATATCATTGTGAAGGATCCTTTCTTTGTTCAAGAAGCTCCTACCTTTATATATGATGGTTTGGGTAGACCTGTAGCCATGGGTAAACACCGAAATAATACTTCTGCTGTAGATGTGGATTTGGAAGGAGATGTTTATTCTGATGATGATATATTTGGTAAAGCTATTTGTAATCACATACGAAAAGGAAAAACTAATGTAATAATACAACCGAAATGAAAATTCTTAAGTTTTTTGGATTCGATAGAAGGAATCGATTTCCAATACAAGAAAACAAGGCTAATCCTCCAAGTAAAAAAGAGGAGGTACCTATTTCACCCGGTAGAGTATCGGAACCGGATGATGACCCAGGTAACTTCATTCATACATTGAAAGGCTTAACTCAGATGGTTACGCCTTCTTTTCGTGTTGAAGTGATTCAGCTTTTAAGGGATTTATATAAAGTGAATCCAGATGTTAACATAGCTTTACAGGACATGTTTAAGCTTGCTAATACTGGTCACAACATAACCTTCCCTAATAATACCGATAAAGAGGCTGATAAGATGAGAGATCATCTTTCTAATGTATCCTCTAAATGGTCTAACTATACTGCTGGTATGGATGGTTTGGTAAACAAGATGATAGTTCAATTGATGATTAGTGGAGCTATCTCAGTAGAAGCCGTACCAAATGAAAAGCTTGAGGGTTTAGCTACTGTATTATTCCTCAAACCAGACAGGATAGTATTCAAAAGGGAGAATAATGGTGTATACAGCCCATATCAAAGGAACACTCTTTGGAATGGTTCGAATAAGCAAGATTACATCAAACTTAATACAGAGACCTATTGTTATGTAGGTATGTACAATGATACCGATGAACCTTACGGAATACCTCCTTTCATGGCATCTTTGGATTCATTAAAGGGTCAGCATGATATGAAAACTAACTTTAAGCATATTATGGAAATCTGTGGTATGGTTGGTTTTCTAGAGGCTTTGATGGAAAAACCACAACAGAAACCTAATGAAAATGTAGAAGCTTACACTAGAAGATTAAATAGGGAGCTAATACGTTTGAAACAGAATGTAAGGGAAGGTATGAAGGATGGAGTAGTAACTGGTTACATTGATGACCACCAGTTTAAACTTAACTCTACTTCAAAAGAGATGAGCAATATTGATAAACCCTGGAATATGAACCAGCAATCAGTTGCTAATGGTTTGGGAGTAAATGGCAACCTAATTGGAGTACAAGCTTCCATTGGAGAAGGAGCAACTGGTATTATGCTTTCTAAGCTTATAAGTCAGTTAAAGAATATCCAAATGATAGTTTCTTATGTTCTTAAGTTTATTTATGAACTAGAACTACGTCTGGCTGGCTTTGATTGTAAGGGAATATCCATTACTTGGGGATCATCCACTATCTCTGATGAGGTTAAAATCCAACAGGGTAGACAGTATAAGATTCAGAACCTTGACTTACTTTACAAGGCAGGTATCATTTCTCAATATCAATATGCTTGGGAAATGGGTTATGATTCTCCTTCAGAAGAAGAACCAAGAGTTTCATTGGAAGACCAATTTGCTAAGGGAGGTAATTTAGACCCACAAGAGGGTACTAAGAAGAAACAGAGACAGGATGATAAGAATCAATCTGCTCGTAGATCAAGAGATAAAAATAACCCGGCTCCTTCACGAGGAGATCAAAATACTAAATCAAGATGAGTAAACCGATTACTAAAAAGAACAGAGAACATTTAGATTCTTTAGTGATAGGTAGTGGTCATACTATAATGGCTGGGTATATCCCAACATCCATAGAACCACAAACCTTCTCGGAGAATTTTTATAAATGGGCTCAAACTTCTAAGGAGTCAGTCAGTCAATTTGGTTTTTGGGGAGGAGAAATAGATTATAATACCTATTATCCTGACTTGAAGCCAGAAGAACTTACTCCTAAAGATGAGGAGTTTATTGAACCAATGTTCAGATTATTATCTGCAACTATTGTGTCTAAGAACTGGAATCCTACCGATTTTGGTCAAAATGGAGTATTAAAAGCTTCTATGAGAATGCTCTTAGGACAAACAGTAAACTGTGATCATGAGACTAATATTGGTAATGCTATTGGAGCTGTATCACAAGTTATCTGGCAAGATGAATACAAGGATGGTTCTTTTGTTATTCCTGCAGGTATCAATGGTATATTAAAGATTGATGGTAAAGCAAATCCGAGAATTGCTAGAGGCATTCTTATGGATCCCCCCTCTATCCATTCTAATTCAGTAACAGTACAGTTTAAGTGGGATAAATCTCACCCAAATATGGAAGATGATGAATTCTACCAGAAATTGGGTACCTATGATTCTAAGGGAGTTATGGTACGAAGAATCGTTACTGAAGTAGTAAGATACTTAGAAACTTCTTTGGTATCTCATGGAGCTGATGCTTTTGCTCAGAAGATTGGGGATGATGGTAAAATCATTAATCCCAATTTTGCCAAGAGAACTTGGGCTTCATACGAAGAATATAGGGATGATAAGTCTAAACAGTATTTCTTTTATGATACGAAAACTGATCTAGCTTTGTTTAGTGAAAATAACGATACTTCCCAATCTTATGATGATAACCAAGGAAATCAAAATCCTAATAATAAAGATATGAATGAACTACAAAAATTTTTAGAAAGAATCTTTGGTAAAGATTGCCTTACTCTTGCCGAAGGTACAGAGATGAACGAGGAAACTGCATTTGCAGCCATTCAGGAATTGGTTAATTCTCGTAACACTCTTCAGACTACTGTGGATAACTTAACTACAGAAAAAACTTCTCTTACAGAACAGGTTACTAATCTGAATGCAGAAGTTGCAAATCTGAAGGAAATGGCTCAGGTAGGTAAAAACCACATTGCATCTCTCCGTGAAAATGCTGTTGCAACCTATAAAAAACTTATGGGTGACAAAGCTGATGAAACTATCGTTACAATGTTGAATGCCGAAACTACCGGCATGGTAACTTTGATCTCTCTTACTAAAGATTACCAAGCTCGATTGGAAGAAAAATTCCCAATGACCTGTGCTAAATGCGGTTCTCACGATGTAAGCCGTGCTTCTTCTGCAGCTGAGCCAGAAGATAAATCTGATAACAAAGCTACTGCTCAGAATTCCGAAAAGAGTACTGAAGAGATTCTGAAAGGTATCTATTCAAACAAATTAAAATAATCTCTAAAATAAGAAGAATATGAATACACATCCTACTACTAAGCTGGTAAATCAGGATCAACCGATGACTCTGTTTGGTGAAAAAACTCCCAGAGCGGTGATCTATAAGAGCGAATCTCACAAGTTGCATCAGGCTTTCTGTGTAAAAGAAAACAAAGTTATTCATCAGGGTATGCCGGTAGCTTTGGATACCGATGGTAATATCGAACCTTATATCCCGGGTGGAGATGGCAGCCAGGTTTATCTGGGTATAGCTGTAACTGACAACATTAACCCTGCTTATCAGGCTCAAAGAAATTTCCCCGTAGAAGTAACTGTAGCTGTAGAAGCTTTCATGGTTGTAAACTGGGTAGCTAAAGAGGCTATGGAATGTGGTTATGTAAAACCCACAGATACCCTGTTGATTGACCGTTTCATCACTGCTGAAACTTCAGCCGATGAAACAAAATTCATTAGCATCGTACCGGCTGATGAAGCTAATGATATTATTCAAGTATTGGTACGCTAATCATTAACTGAACATTAAAAGAACAATGAATACAGAATTTGCACAATTGAAAATGGAAGACCTTAGAAAGGAACTTCCAGAAATGGTAAGAAGTTTGGAAGCATACCGTCAGGGTTCCAACAACACATTGCCTATTGAAGTTACTCTGGAAGAACTGGTACAGGGTAAATATGGTGTATCACAGGATGCCTTCTTTGAAAAGTTGGGCATTAATCCGAAGATTGATACAATGCAGAACATCTTCACTATGCCGCAACAGAATATCCGTTGGATTGTACCGGAAATCATCCGGGCTGCTATTACAACTGGTATGCGTCAGGCACCTTTCTACCCGAACATCATTGCTTCAGACCAATCAATTAATGGTTTGCAGGTAACTATGCCGATGGTAAATATGTCGGATGCTGCTCCCGCTAAGGTAAATGAAGCAGAAACAATTCCTTTGGGAGATGTAAGCTTCGGACAGAAATCAGTTTCTCTGTTCAAAATCGGTAAAGGATTTAAACTTACTGACGAAGTTAAAAACTACGTTTCAATCGATGTATTGGGAATCTATCTCCGTGACTTTGGTATTCAGTTGGGTTATGCTATGGATACTTTGGCAATGGATGTTTTGATGAACGGTAACAAAGCTGATGGTTCTGAATCTGCTCCGGTTATTGGTGTATATGAAACAACCAACGGTATTACTTATAAAGACTTGTTGCATATCTGGGTTCGTGCTGCTCGTATGGGCCGTAACTTTACTACTATGATTGGTGGTGAAGACCAGGCTATCGAGATGTTGAACTTGCCTGAATTCAAAGAACGTCACTCAGGAACTACAGAAGCTACACTGAATATCAAATCTCCGGTTCCCAACAAGGCTGACTTCTATATTCACCCGGGAACTCCCGATCAGCAGTTGTTGATGGTAGATACCAGTGCTGCCTTGATTAAGCTTACTGCTAAACAGTTGATGCTTGAATCAGAAAGAATCGTATCCAATCAGACTGAAGCTGTATATGCTTCTCTGACTACAGGTTTCTCTAAGATGTACCAGGATGCTGTTCTTCTGTTGGCAGCTAACAAGAAATTCTCTGAAGCTGGATTCCCGAGCTTCATGAACATTGACCCATACCTATTGGTTAACTTAGAATAATATCCGGGATTTCTTCATTGTATTTTTGTCTAATTTCTCCCCGAACAGTTTCAATCCATTCTGTTCGGGGTTTTATATTATAACCTAAATAAAATAAAAGATTATGGCTACTACTTATATTGTAACAGTTGGAACTAATGCCTACAGTTTTAACGACCAGGTAACAGGTATTTCAATTGCAAAAGGCGAAGAGAGAGAACTTACTGCCCGTCAGTACAGAACAAAACGTATTCAGAAAGCTTTAGTTTCTGGCCACTTGGTTTTAGTTCCGGATAAGAACAAAACTGCCAAGTATACTGCTGAGGATATCGAAAAGCTTGACAAGAAGTTAGCTGCTCAGTTTGCAAAGGGTATGGAAATCAGTAAGATTGCCAAAGCTTATTCACTTGAAGAAGCTAAGCTGATTGCTAAGAAACATGAAATCGAAGCTGATCCGAAAGATACCGTAAAAGATATCCTTGAAGTTTTACTTGAAGATTTCGAAGAAAACAAAGAATAAACAAATCCGGATATAAATGAAAAAGAATCTAGACTTCACATATGTAACATCAGGTCTGGAAGTTTCATTTAGAGTATTAACCAAAGTCCCGGCCAAATCCATTTTTGACTGGGACTTTGGCGATGATAAGGGAGAGGTTTTCAATGGTGGAAGACATCAATCTTACTCTTATGAGAAGTCTGGATTTTATGATGTAACCTTACATGTCACTAATTCTGATGGATTAGATTTGACTTGTACTCGAACCGTAGTTGTATGTAATTATGGGCATACTACTCTTCAGGATACCATCTACAATTTAATAGATAGGTATATTCCCAAAGAATTGCATGAGAGTATGACCATAGAAGATAAAACTGCATACATCACTAAATGGCAATTATATATCTTCCCACTAGTAAATCATACTATACCACCAGATAAATATAATGATGAATTATGGTATGAGGGACTAGAAAACCAATTAATTATGGAATTGGCAGTATGGGATTATCTCAATATACAAATACAAAATATACTGTTGGTTGCAGGAAATAGTTTTAGAGAAATTATCTCTACTGAATCTCATGGACCAGACCAAGATGGTGATTCACCTGGAGAACATGCTAGAGGAGATAGGATAAAACAAATTACTACGGGTCCTACTGAGGTACAGTATTATGATAAGATATCCGAAAGTATATCTAGCTTATGGAGTACTTATTCAAAGATGATTCAACCTGGAGGGTATATGGATGAACTAAGAAAGAATCTATGTATGCTGGCATCTAGGTTGGAGATATACTTACCATTCTGTGATCAAATCGAACGGTTAGTAGTACCAAGAGTAGTAAATCATCGAAAACCAACTCCTTTGGGAGGACCTAATCCAACAGCCACTCTCAATAAAGCAAGTAAACCTTCGTTAACCGTAATAGATAAGAAATCATGACAAAAGAACCTTGGAGAATGGTTAAGAACCATTCTTGGAATAGGTATAAAAAGATTATCACTGATTTCTTAGATTGGGATGCTGGAAGACAAACAATTACTTGGGCTAAACATGTTAATCAATATCTAAATCATGCCGAGGATGATAGCCCAAGATATTATAATATTCCCATAGAAGCTTTATGCTACTACAATGCTTTTAGGAACTGGCCAATAAATAAAGCCACAGTTTCTGGAGAATTAGATGATGAGAACCTTTCTATACTTATTTCAAAGAATTACATAGAACAAATCGGATATCTCAATCAGGAAGGTTATTGGAACTTTAACTGGTCCGAGGATAGATTTGTTATCAATGGGATAGTATATAAACCTTCTGGAGATACTCAAGTATCTCAGGCTAAAGATGAAGCTTTGGTATTCTTGGTAATCCTCAAAAGGGATAGAGATACTAAAATCAAATTCGTAGAACAAAATCCATAAAGATATGAAAATGTTAATGTTACGTTTCACCAAGCTTAACAATGTAGAAGGAGATTGGTGGGACAGTAATCTTATAATCTTGAATGGACCTTCTGGAGTTCACATAGAAATGCCTGGTACTGGTAATTCGGCTACTACCATGCAATCTATGACTGGTATGAAGTTCGTATCAAATTACCAAGATTACTTTGGAGAGGTATGGGATAAAGATATACCTCATATAGGCTTTGGCCAAGTTATTAAGTTCAGAGTTAGGAAATTACCTGATTATGCCGTAGTAGTTGGGGATATAGAGGATGGAGGAGATGTTGACCCAGATAATCCAGATGATATCCCAAATGCTTTTGCTGGTAAAGAAAAAGAATACTTCCGTGGTAATAACTCAGAACTGTTATTGGGAAAGAATAAAGTAACACCTTAAAATATATACATATGTACGTTAGTAAATACTACACTTGCGAGGAGATTGACCAACGGCTATTACAGGGTTATTATGATGACTCTTTGGCTCATGGTTTTGTTGGAACTCTTAAAGAGTTCTGGGCATTCTTCTTATCAATTGCAAACAAGGTAGATAAGAAAGAAGGTTGGGATTTGTCAGAAAATAACTTCTCTGATGAATTGCTAGAAAAACTGAATGGAATTGAGGAACATGCTAACTACGTTACTAAAGTTTCTCAACTAGAAAACGATTTGAAATATCAGACTCAAGAACAAGTTGAGAAATATATACATGACTTAGTAGATGGTGCTGATGATGCTTTGGATACATTAAAGGAATTGGCTGAAGCATTAAACAATGACCCAAACTTTGCTACCAATATCACTAACCGATTAACTGAATTACGTACTCAATTAGAAGCTGAGGTAACTAGAGCTAAGAACCGTGAAAACGAATTAGCTTCTCAGATTAAGATTGTGAACGATAACTTGGTTAACTCGGTTAATACGTTGAATGCAACTATCCTTAAAGTAGTACAAGATATTACTAGGATGATAGAAGCAATTAATGCTCGTATTCAAAAGGTAGAAGACCGGGTTGGTGATTTGGAAGTAGAAACTGACAATAACTTAACTGAAGCTAAAGAATATGCTAAGGAATTGGTAGATAAGGAAGCTGCTGAACGTAGGGCTGCTGATGAGAAACTGACCGAGGCTGTTCATCAAGTACAGTTAGACCATACTAGGGATATTGCCGACTTAAATAATAAGATTCTAACCGAGGCTTCAGAAAGAGCAAATGCAGATGTAGCATTAGAATCTAAACTGAACACCGAAATCAGTGATCGTAAAACTGCAGACCAAGAACTTGAATCCAAGATTAATGCTGAAGCTGCAGCTCGTACTGCTCAGGATGAAGTATTACACCAACAGATTGTAAAGGAAACTTCTGACCGTCAGAATGCAGATAATGGTTTACAGCAGAACATTACTCAAGAAGCTCAGAACCGTCAGAAGGCAGATACTGTACTTCAGAACAATATTGATAACGAGAAAGAAACTCGAATTGCTCAAGATGAAATCCTTGACCATAAGATTGAGGATTTGAAAACTCAGGCCGGTACAGATAAAACCGAATTGCTTGAAAAACTAGAGCAAGAAAAACAAGAACGTATTGCTGCCGATAAAGACTTAGATAATCGTAAGGTAGATAAAAGAGAAGGCTATTCTCTTACTAAAAACGACTTTACCGATATTCTCAAGGCTAAATTGGATGGCATTGAAGAACATGCTAATTATATCACAAAAGTATCTCAGCTTATCAATGATGCTGGTTATCAAACTGAAGCAGATCTTCAGGCAGCTATTGAAAAGATTATTGGGGAAGCTCCCGAGGTTCTTGATACTTTGAAGGAGATTGCAGATGCTTTGGGTAATGACCCAAACTTTGCAACTACAATTACCAAGAAATTGGCTGCTATTACCGAACAGTTGAATCAAGAAATTACTAATCGTACAGAAGCTGATGCCCAGGTACAGGCTAATGTAGATAAGGAAGTTTCTGACCGTAAGGAAGCTGATACTGCTCTTGAGGCTAAGTTGAAAGAATACGTTGATAACGAAGTAGATAAAATTACTGGTAACACTGACGGTATTCAAGCTAGTCTGAATAAGGAAATCCAAGATAGAAAAGATGCCGATGCTGCATTACAAGCTGCTATCACTAAGGAAGAAACGGATCGTAAGGCTGCTGATGCTGCATTAGATACTCGAGTAACTGCTAATGCTACTAAGATACAAGAATTGGCTTTATCTATTCAGGATGCGGTAAATACCGTTAAAAATGAACTTCAGGCTAAGATAGATGCTTTGCAAACAGAAGTAAATGCTAACAAGGCAAATATCCAACGTAATACTGACAGATTAAATGACCAGATTACTAAGGAAGCTGAAGATTATGCTGAATTAAAAGGCATGGTTAATGCAGAAGCTGAAGCAAGAGCCAATGCTGATACTAATCTTAAGTCTCAGGTAGATAAGGTAAATATCGACTTGAACACTGAGGTTTCAAAGAGAGAAGCTGGTGATACTGTTTTACAGCAGAATATCGATAAGGAGATCTCTGATAGAACTTCAGCAGATACTTTATTAGATAATAAGTTCACTGGCTTGATAAATACTGAATCTACTGCCCGGGCAAATGAAGATGAAAAGATTAATGCTCGTATAGACCAAGAGATAAAAGATCGTAAGGCAGGAGATGATGCTTTAAGTGCTCGGATTGATACTCTTAATGGTGGAGTAACTGGTTCTTTAGCTGAGCTTAGTGAGAAAGTAACCAATAACACTTCTGCTATTCAAACCGAAGTAGAAAGAGCTAAGGCTGCTGAACAAGCTCTTAAGGATTCTCTGACTACAGCTATGGAAAATCACAAAGATGATTTGGTAGCTATATCTAAAGATATCAATGATGAGGCTCAAAGTAGACTACAAGAAGATACCAAGCTTCAGAATAATATTGATACCGAAACCTTTAATCGTACTCAGGCAGACACTTTGTTAGAGAATAAGATTACTCAGGAAGTATCAGATAGAGTTCAGGCTGTTGAAAACTTGAATGACCGAAAGGTTGATAAAGTAGATGGCAAAGAGCTTTCTTCAAATGACTTTACCGACTTATTAAAAGCTAAGTTAGATAATATCCAGGAATTTGCTAACTACATTACTAAGGTATCTCAGTTGGAAAACGATTCTAACTATCAGAATGCCGAACAAGTAGAAGCTGCAATCCAAAAGGTTATTGGTTCTGCTCCTGGAGTATTAGATACACTAGAAGAGATTGCAAAAGCATTGGGAGATGATCCTAACTTTGCAACTACAATTACTAATAAGCTGACTGAACTTAAAGGTATTATAGATAAGGAAATCTCCGATAGAACTGCAGCTGATGAACAAGTTACTCAGAAGTTTACTGAATTAAGTACTACTCTTAATGCTACAGTAAGTGAACTGAGAACTTTCGTAACAGAAACTCGTTCTGAATTATTAACAAAGGCCCAGGCTCAGGATGAATTAATTGCTAAGAATACTGCTAATATTCAACGTAACTTAGAATTAATTCAGGGATTACAAAGTAATCAGAATACTGGTTATCTTGAAATCAAGGAACTATTGAATACGGAAATTGAGGCTAGAAAGGCTGAGGATATTCGTATTGAAGCTAAAGTAGACAAGAATACTCAGGACCTTACTACAGAACGTAATGAGCGTATTGCTGCCGATAAAGTTCTCCAGGATAATATTGATGCTGAAGAGGCTGCAAGAATTGCTGCTGATAATGCTCTGGGTAAACGTATAGATAAAGAAATCGAAGATAGAAAAGCAGCTGATACCGCACTTGAGAATAAATTTAATGGTATCACTAACGGCTTAGATGAACGTCTTCAGAAAGAAGAAGCTACTTCAAATGCTTTACCCTTAACTATGGTTACGGAAATTGATCCGAACTTGGTTATCAATGGTACTTCTGCTGAAGTAAACTTTAAGAGTTCTGTAAAAGGAGAAGGTAATCTCTATGGAGAACCTATGCCTCGTAAGTTTGCTATCCCTGCTTCTACAGATGCTAAAGCAGGTCTTCAGTCGGCAGCCGATAAGAAGAGATGGAATTCTATGCCCAATGATTATATCACGGGAGCTAGTTATACACCTAAGGCTAGTGTGGTTACTACTAACATAAGTAGAAGTACATATAACTCCGATGAAGGTATACAGAAATCTAATAATTTCACTGTAGATATCCCCGCTTCTACTGCTGAGAAAGCCGGTGTACAAACTGCAGCAGATAAGAAGTTATTTAACTCTATTCCTCAGACTGTAGTAGTTGGAGAAGGAGCAACTTCAGATGCTAATAAAGTTACAGTATCAGTAAACCGAAAAACTGTAAACGAAGGTATATATAAAGATGATAATACCACTTTTAATTTACCAGTAGCCTCAACTACTAAAGCTGGTACTATGTCTGCTGCTGATAAGGTTAAGTTGGATGAAACTTTACCCCAGCAGATTGCTAAGGAAATCCAAGATAGAAAAGATGCAATTGAAGCCTTGAAGAATTCTTCCGAAGCTTCTCTTGCTAAGGAAATCCAAGATAGAAAAGCAGCTGACCAGGCATTGGACACTAAATTTACTCAGGCTATCAAAGAAGAGGCAGATGCTCGTGCTGAATACGACCAGGTTCAGATGCAAAAGATTCAGGAGGAAGAAGAAGCCAGAGCTGCTGCAGATACCGCACTTGAAAATAAGTTACAAACCAACATCAATAACTTAGAAAAGAAACATGATGATTTTGTAGCAACTAAGGGTAAGGCTAATGGATTTGCATCTTTGGATGGTAATGGATTAGTACCCTCTAGTCAATTGCCTTCTTATGTTGATGATGTTATCGAAGTTTATGCTACTTATGATGTCAGTAAAACTGGAAAGCTGAGCAATATTAAATTATATTCTGACCCAGATCATGCTAATCCTATTACTGGAGAATCAGGTAAGATATATTTGAATATTACCCAGGATGAACCCTCTTATCAATTCCGTTGGTCAGGTACTCAGTTTGTAGATAGTAATACTTCTTTACTGATACTTGGAGAAGTTACTGGTACTGCTTATGATGGAGGTAAGGGTAAAGCTTTAGCTGATTGGAGAAAATCTCTGAAGGATAATCTAAAGTTTTATTCTCATATTAAGGATGACAGAGCTTGGACTAGAAATGCTACTGAAGTTAGATTAAATTTCGATTGTTCAGATTTTGGTAATACTGTAAATGTAAATACTTATAATCAACCTATCCCAGCTGCTACCAAAGACTTAGCAGGTGTACAAACTGCAGCAGATAAGAAACTGTTTGATTCTATCCCGGGTACTATTATAATTTCTGGTAAAGGAGTAGTTCAGAATACGGATAAAGTTTGGGTACAGATTAGTAAATCTACTAAAGCTGATGGAGTATATGGTGAAGCTACTACACAGACATTAGAAATTTTAGCTGCTAATGCTAATCGAGCTGGAGTATTGACTCGGGAGATGTTCAATAAACTTAACTCTGGTCTGAATGGAGATATTACCAATGCTTTGAATGAAGCTAAGGCTTATACTGATGCTGCTAAAACTGCATTAGAGAAATTAATCCAGGATTCTGACAAAGTAATCAAGGAAAGCTTAGATGCTCATATTGGCAATAAGAGTAACCCTCACAATGTAACCAAAGCTCAGATAGGTTTAGGTAATGTACAGAACTTAGCTCCAGCAGATATGCCAGTATCTACTGCTCAGGCTGCTGCTATTGCAGATGCTAAGGCTGCAGGTACAAAAGCTCAGACCGACTTAAGTACCCATGCAAACAGAAGGGATAATCCTCATAATGTAACTAGAGCTCAATTAGGATTGGCTACTACAGACCAAGTAGTATTTGCTAAAACTACTGCAGCTTCTGGTTTCTGGAAGGAATCAGATGGTAGATTAAAATCTCAAGTAGAGAATTTGAACCATACTCTGGACCAAATCTGTAATATACCTACAGTTCACTTCAAGATGAATGGTAAATACCAAGTGGGAACTATTGCTCAGAGCTTAGAGGAAATTGAACCTCTGTTGGTATCAGAGAATACTATACCTGCTTCTCAAGTACCTAACCAATCTAGATTCGAAACTTTCGTCGGAGAAGATGGTCAGGAATATGTAAAAGTAAAAGTAGTAGAATATGAAATGCTCAGTGTCATGGCTCTCGAAGGAGTTAAGTTATTGAGAAAAGAATTCGAAGACTTTAAGAAACAATTAAACAATAAGTAATATGGCAGAAATAGCAACTTGGAGTGCTATTCTGAATAAGACCGGCCTTGGTAAGACCTCTAATGAGTGCCCTACCAAGGCTGAGTTGTTAGCACTCAATAATGGTAAGGACTCCAATGTTGACAAGGTTATTGTAATTAGTAATGCTGCTAGCTACGGTAACAATGAATGTGTCAAGTTAGAGGATATCAATGCCGAGCAATGGATTTATACATTCCAGTGGGATCCGAATGGTAATCCTTCTTTTAATGCTCCAGCTACTGGAGGTACATACCCATTTGGTTCATATGCTTCTAATCGAGTTAAGCAAGTAAACGGTGTTAATACTACTATTTCTCAAAGTTTGGTGAATGATGTCACTAAAACTTCGGAAGGTTCTTGGTATACTACCGATTACGACGATAATAAAGGTAGAATAGTACCCAACAATACATCTACTAATAGTAAATCAATCACTGTAACTTGGACTCAGAAGTATTCGGGTAAAACCATACAGGCAATATTTACCCAGGCAGCAGGTAGAAAAGTTTATTCTTCATGGAGTTATAACTGTAGAGTAGATAAAACTTCTTTCAGTTACAGTGGAGGTCAATCTAATGTAACTGCTAAGAGTGCAAGTAGAACTTATACTTGGAATGGTCAAGGTAGTAGTTATACAGAATCAGAAACTGCTACCGTAAGAGTTTCTAGTCCGGCTTCTATTAGTGGAAATAGTATTTCTATCCCAAGTAATAGTGGTTCTGCTAGAAATTTTACGGTTACTTTCGATTTCCCAACTGCTACAGACCAGACTATCTCAATTTCTCAGGAAGGAGGTCAAGTAACCCATGTAGATCACCTATCTATATCCCCAACTACTAAAAATGTACCTGGAACTGGTTCAGGATTTAGGTTGACAGTAAATGCCAATTATGATAAATATATAAACAGAACTTATGTAGAAAATGTTAGTTCTACTTATACTTCGGCTGAAGTAGTTGAGGGAACTTCATCTGATATTACCATCTCTGATAAAACTTCTAGTGGATGTAGTATTAGTGTAGCACCAAACCCTAACTCATCACCTAGAACTTTTAAGATTAAGTTTACTTACGATACGGCAACTCCTGTATATTTAACCATTACACAGAATTCGGCTGAGGTAACTTATCCTAGTAGCGGTATAGTATTTGAACATAGTACTCAACAGAATAGGGGTTATAAAACTAGTACTTTATCCATTGGTACTGTTGAAGGTAAAGGAGGTAATATTTCTTTTTATATAAAAAGTTATAGGTCTAGATATGTTAACGGTTCTTTAAGTTCTACCGAAGCTATTAAACCTACTCTTATTTTGCCATCCGGAGTAACCGAAACTATTACTAATGTGAGTGGTTATTACTTTAAAGTAACTATTACCATACCTGAGAACCCAAGTACTTCAGGCAGAACTCATACAATTAGAGCTAATCAACCCAATGGTCTAAGTAGAGAATTAGTACAAACAGCGCAACAGAGTGCTTCAACTTATGTATGAGTTTGGTATTAGGGAAAAGGGAGGTACCTGTAGCGGGTATTTCCCTTTTTTCGTTTTAATCTAGTAAGAAACATGGAAGAGGATAATAAACTACAAACCTTTACTCTCCAAATGCAACTACCGGCTCCTAATTTAGAGGTAGCAAAGAGAGTAGCTGATGAAGCACAAAGACTGATAGATATCTATGGATACTATAATTTCTTGAACCTAGTAGAATTTATGAAACAGAATCCCAGTATGGTTCAAATGGGATTAAGTCTAATCAATAAAAATAATGCAGTATGGAAGAAATGAAATTTAAATCATTACAAAGAGGAGATTCAGTCTTTACTCTAGAAAGAGACAGAAGATCAATGTACCCAATCTTTGACCGAGCTAAAGTAGTAAAGGTAGGAGAAAGTAAACCCAGAGCTAATAAAAATGGTGATGGCTTTTCTAATCTTATAGAAATTGTTCTTCAAGATTCCATTGGTACAGTAACAGTATATTTACCTTCGGATGGGAATGAGGGTATTTATAACAATGTGTACTACACTCTAATTGGAAATAATATTGTAAACGAAGTATCATTGCAAAGGTCACAGGCTCTTGGTATTATTAATAATGTAGGTAAATACGAGAACATAATAAAGGAATGCGATAATATCCTTGCTATGTTTGAAAACAAGGAGCCCACTAATGGTAGTCAATTCAATGAAGAATTCGCTTCATTCAGGAAAGATGTAGTATCAGTATTACAATCACAACAGCAAGCCATAAACCTTATGATGGATTCACTTGGCTTGAATAAACCGAAGGAAAATCCAGATGGCAAGTAAGTCAGTAAACATAACTATAAGTACTCCCTTGGGAGACTTACAGATATATACTGACCCAAAAGAACAGGCTAGAGCTGAGAGGTTAATTGCAGAAACTCCTTCTATCATGAGGAATGCTTATGATAGAGCTACTGAGAAATTCGGCAATCAACTTCTCAGACTTGTGAAAAAATGCCTAAGAACAGGTACTCCCCCAAGAGGAACCCATTGGGATCCTCACTCTGCTAATACTATTAAACGATATGGAGAGCATACCCTTTTGAATTATACGGGTCAGTATTTGAGATCAGTACAAATAGTAAAACAGAAGAATCGAACTTACGTAGGTATACCTACTAATCTTAAGAAAACCCGAAAGGGTGATAGGACTAGTAAAAGAACCTTGAACCAAGTAGCTATCATGTTGGAATATGGTTCTAGAGGTGATAATTTACCTCCAAGACCTCTATGGGCACCAGCTTTCGAACAAGTTGGTGGTAAGAAGGTTCTGAAGGAAACTATAGTAAGAGAACTTCGTAAAGAAATAAGGAAATATAGAAGATAATGGGATTCACTATAAGCAAGAATCAAGGTTCAGGTAGGACTGTTATAACGGTAACACCAGAAGAAAAGAATGCTACGGACAAAGATATAGTTCAGATCTTAACAGTAGAAGCTGTAGATGGGTCAACTAAAGAAGTAAAGCTTATCCACAAGAAAGGGGAAGGCAATTATGAATACACTTTCAGAGTTTCACCCACTGAATTATACTTTGAGCCTACAGGAGAAAGTAAAGAGGTTACTATTGTATCTACTAAACAAATGGTAATCAATGGAAAGAAAGTTGGTGATCCAGTTAATGTAAATTATACTAGGGAAAACTCTGGAGATGTATCTGGCTCTGGTACTACTCTTATCATGAGCTTAAACGATAATACTCATAATGATAAACTTGGCCAAGTAATTTTCATACAGGATGAATCAGGTAAAACTGTAGTTGTAACTTGTAGACAGGGTAAAAAAGAGAACACAGGGGATATTGGTCTTATCCAATTATGGTCTGGTTCTGGAGTTCCTGAAGGTTATGTACTTTGTGATGGAAGTCAAGTAAGTATAGCAGAATACCCAGAATTATATAAAGCTATTGGAGATAAGTATAATACTGCTTCTACTAAAGCTGGTTATATAAGTGTTCCAGACTTAAGAGGTAGATTTGTAGTAGGATATGATCCAAGAAATTATGAATACGAACGTATTGGTAATACTGGTGGGCAGGCCTTAGTAACTCTTACTCTAGACCAAATACCTCCTCATAGTCATAAGATTACGTTTAAAGAGGAGAAATGGGGAGACAACGGAAACAAGAGACCATTCCCTAATCATAAAATACCAGATTCGGATTATTCAGCTTATACTCAGCCAACTGGTGGAGGTAGTGCTCATGAGAATAGGCCACCATATTATGTATTGGCTTATGTAATGAAAATAAGATAGGAGGTAATTATGGTAAATTCACAAGAGATAGTAGAGAGAACCTTCTATATATGCTTATTGAATGTTCTCTTAGAAAAGAAGATGGGACTTAATCCTGAGGATTATTTACCTTTATCACAAGAGAATGAAAAGAGATTCCAAGAAGATAAGGAAGCAATAGATAAGTTCATTTACTTATTTGGTATAGGTAATAACCAGGTAAGAGGTCCTAAAACTTGTCCAAGGATAACTATAGAAAGCACTGCTTATTATCCTGGAGATATTGGAGTAGAGAAATATATCATTGGAGATAAATTAGAGGCAGGCAATTATCAGATGTCAGAGTTCCCGTATGAAACCAAGGATATCACTATCGATATTCATCTGGTAGCAACTACTCAGAATGATATGAGATTACTTCACTCTATTCTTCATGAAGCATTACCCACTAGGGGATATATAAGACCTTACTTCAATGATTTAGAAGAATGGGATAAAGGTAGGATAGCTCCTACTGGGAATCTGTTTATAGAGATTGGTAATTTCTATGATCACCCAGATGAATCCCATGGATTATTGGAAAAGGTATACCAATATATATGTAAGGATGGTATTATACCAGAAAAACTGGTAGAAATGGGGGATCTAATACCTATAAAAGATATAAGTCTTTTACTAGGACCAGAATACCAAAAGGACGAGGAGATGCTCAATCTCAATATACATGTTTAACTCAAAAATTTACTAAAATGAAAAAGTTAGTGTTTATGCTGATGGCACTCATTTTACCAGTGTCATTATTTGCTGCAGAAGTAGAACCTTCAACTGGTTCACAGTTCGTAATCAATCTGGGTACCTTTACGGGTATAGTAACTTTGGTATCATCTTTGGTTACTCAGATACTAAAGGTAATCCCAGCTATCAAAGACAACAAACTTGCTAAGATTGGTATATCTGCCTTAGTAGGTATTCTTGTATGTCTTATAGCTTGGGGATTACAACTTACACCATTATTGGAAAACTACCCATTCTATCAGGTATTAATTTATGGATTAGCTGCTGGTTTATCAGGATGTGGTTTCTATGATGTGATTAAGGCTATCGGAGGTTTATTTAAGAATAAAGAAGATTAATTTTCTAATAATATCAGTAAGGTAACGATACTTACTGGTATTAATTAAATTAATGTATAACCTATAAAACACAAGGATATGTCAAAATCACCAAGAGTTGTTTTTAAATTCGAGAACAACAATGTTCAACAGACTACTCCTCTTTTAGGAGTATCATGTTTCTTGGCTAGAACTGAAAAAGGTCCCTATGATGATCCTTCAGAATTAATCACTTCTTTCTCTCAATTCCAAAGAATATTTGGTAAAGAGATTGTACCCGATGGTTCTGTATCTAACATAGAGAAAGCTTTAGTAGGAGGTTCTAAGCTAAGAATTATTCGTGTATTGGGAGCAGGTGCTAAAAAGGGTACCATTACTAAAGCAGAAGACTCTAGAGTATTAGAAGAAGATGAGATTGAATTAGCTTCTGCTATACCTGGAGAAGTTCAAGCTTCTGAAGTAATGAAATTTACTTCTGGAGGTACTAATGTAAGCTTTGGTTTGGTAACTAAAGGCTATGGTGATCCTATTGGTTCTGGAGAAACCTTTAAAGTAGGTTTTTCTAAATCAGTGAATACCATCTTCTATAACATATACGATGCCAATGGTTCCATCCTGGAATCAGGTCCGGTAATTACTTATAAAACTAAGGATGCTCAGAATAAAACTTCTGTAGATTACCTGGCTTTAAGCAACTTTGCTAGTAATTCTGCATACCTGGAACCTAAGATGGTAACCACTACCGATAAGATTAAGTCTTTCGAAAACCTGGTAGCTTGGCTTCAGACTTCAATTGACCAAACTGAGAATCCACTAACTATCCGAGTTGGAGGTAAAGAAGCCACTAGTACTGAGACTATGTTCAATGGTACACTGGGTACTGCTGGTGCTGACCCTACTGCAGATGAATGGATTGCTTCTTTGGACTTGGTAAAGGATTATACAGATGTTTATCAGTTAGCTTGTTCTCATATTCATCAACATCTGAAAACAGATCAAGATGTTTTAAAAGTACATAAGGCTGCTAAAGATATGTGTGCTGAATTGCAAGAATATACCTATTACATCGAAGTACCTAAATATACTACCCATTATTCTGAGGGAACTCAGCCTAGAAATAAGCAGAGCATTATCACTTGGATTAATAACTGTTTGGGTAGTATCGGTAACTCTAGGTATGCGGCCTATTTTGCAGGTGGTATCAAGTACTACAATGAATTCGGATTACTTACTAATTCAGATGTATTGGGTACTATTTTCGGTTTGGGTGATACTTCTGCTTCTAACTATGGACCTTGGAAGTCATTTGCCGGTATGAATCGTGGAGTAATCTATGATGGTCAGGGCCCAGTAAGTCCTAATTATGGTAGTGATTCTCGTTATAATGAACTAAACGAATTGGCTCAGATGTATGCCAACATGATTGTAATCAAAGATACTCCGTCTTCTGGTAAACAAACCATGTTATGGCATTGCTTCTCTTCTCAAGTAAAACAAGATTCAGAAAGATTCCTTTCAATTGTAAGGTTGAATTTGTACTTGAAGAAGACTCTTCGTCCTATATTGAATAAGTATTTGGAAGAGCCCAATATCTGGGGTACTTGGAAGAATATCTATCTTGAGGTAAAACCAATCCTAGATAATCTGGTAGATGAAAATGCTATGTCAGAGTATATATGGATGGGTGACCAAGATGCTGGCTCTTATTCAGAACTCTCCGTAAATAATGAAGCTGATGTCCGTCAGGGTAAATATAAAGTAATCCTGAAGTATAAGGATATTGTTCCTATGCAAGAAATTACAATTAACATTGTAATCGATGCAGCTTCTAAATCAGTTAATATTTCAGAAAACGAATAACATTAAAATCATAAAACATGGGAGCAAAAGTAAAGAATCCTAGAAAGAAATTCCTATGGAGCATCTCTTTCCCAAAACATCCTATCAATACATATCTATTCCAGACTTGCCAACTTCCAGATATTGAGATTGACCAGGTTGCTCATGGTGATGTAAACAGAGATGTAAAAACTGCCGGTAGAGTTACCGTAGGTAATCTGGTAGTAGAGAAACTTTTAACTACTGCTGGTTCAGATACCTGGCTTCAAGATTGGTTATATTCTTGCCAAGATATGATAGCTGGAGGTGGGTTAGTTCCTAGTGAATATTGGGAAACTGCCATTGTAAATGAACTTGCAGAAGATGGAGTATCTGTCCTAAATACTTGGCTGCTTGAAGAAGTTTGGCCTTGTAAAGTAACTGGCCTTGACTTAGATCGTATGGCTTCAGAAAACACAATAGAAAATATAGAATTTTCTGTCGGTACTTGCGATAAGTATTAACTCTCTTAGTCATTTTCTTACTAGAGTTTTAGGTGGAGGGGTGGGATTCCTAGATAAGGAGTTTCACCCCTTTCTTGTTGATACTTACCGCTACTATGAAATTATGAACTTTTAAAAATTAGATAAAATGGATATGACACTAAGAACCTTAGTATTCACTGCTCCTTCTGGTAGACTTTTTGAAATCAGAGAGCAGAATGGTGAAGATGAAGAAATTATCACCAACCCGGTAGATTCAAAGAATCTTATGAATCTTACCAAGTATATTTCAGCAATAGTAGTTAAAACGAATGCTACTAAGTCAGGTAGATTAACCATAGAGGATGCTCTTAAGTTACCTTTGCTGGATAGATACTGTATCCTATTTAATTCTCGAATCTTCTCTTTGGGAGAGGAAGTAGAATTTACTTATAAATGGGATAACAAGGATTCTGTAACTTACTCTCAGGACTTGAGAGAATTTCTTTTCGATTATGCAGTACTTCCTACAGAACAAGAAATGGAAGAAAAACCCAATGCCATTCCTTACTACCCGGGAAGAAAAGGAGAGGATGGATTTACTCTTATGCAATATACAGAGGAATTGAACTCAGGTAAGGTAATCCAATTCGAATTGATGGATGGAGAAAAAGAGTCTCAGATGGTTCAGCTTTCACCAAGTAAACTTACTCGACACTCTACTCTTCTTCTTCGTAACCTTAAATTAAAGGTAGATGATAAATTTGAGAAGGTAGAAAACTTCTCTCTATTCTCCTCAAGGGATATGGCAGAAATCCATAGATTGGTAAATACAGTAGATCCAATCTTCCATGGGTATACTCAAATCGAAAACCCTGAAACTGGGAACATGATGGATTACCCAATTATGGCTGCTCCTGATTTTTTCTACTTGACGGGAGATATAATTTAGAGGAAGATTACATATACATTACTCGGGCTGAGATAGTCTTAGACTATCTCACCTTTTTGTGTCTACCCGTTCGTAAAAGAAAGAAATTCCTACTCATAGCTGAGAATTATTATAAACAAATGAAGAAGAAAATGTCAACATGATAGGAGATACAAAAAGTTTAGTAGAAGTCGGAGTATCAATGGTACTCCGAGATAAGTTTAGCTCTGAAACCGGTAAAATTTCACAATCATTCAACAATATGATGAATGATATGAATGACTGGAACAGGGCTATTCAAATGAGTGCAGGTAATGCTGTACAAAACAGTATGAAATTCCTTGGAGGCATGGCAGAAGCTTATCAGTATTCGGCCAAGGTACAAGATACTATATTCATGGCCTCAAAGATTGCAGGAGCTACAGCTGAGCAACAAACTGAAATGATGCAATTAGCTCAAGCAGTCAATGCAGTTACTCCCTTGACTGCTGCAGATATTGCTTCCGGTCAAAGATATTTAGCAATGGCAGGTAATACAGTAGAACAGATAAAAGATATGACTGGGCCTGCTGCTAAGTTAGCATCTATCCTTGGTCAACCCTTTGGAGGTAAAGGAGGTGTAGCTGACTTGATGACTAATATCATGTCAATGTATGTTATACCTTCTCAACAAGCTACTAAGGTTACAGATGATTTATATACGGCTGTAACTAACGCTAATATGTCTCTTACCGATTTGGCTCAAGCTATTACTTATGCTGGAGCTGATATGGCTAATGCAGGATATGACTTAAGACAGACTGCTGCAGCTATTGGTGTATTGGGAGATATGGGTATTCAGGGTTCATCAGCTGGTACTGCATTAGCAAATATGATTCGTTATTTGCAACTTTCTTTAGCCGACCAGAAAAAGAAAGGGTTTAGTGCATTAACTAGCTTAGGTTTAAGTCCACAAGATTTCTTTGATGCCGAGGGTAATCTTATTCGATTAGATAAGGTATATCGTAAGTTTGGAGAAGCTCTTATGAATAAACCCCTTCTGGAAAGAACTAAAGCTTTCTATAATATCTTCGGAGTTCGAGGTACTCGTGATATCTCTAATCAGATTCGAAATATGATGTCGGGTTCTGATAAGATGACTAAGATCTTAGAACAATATGATAAGAACTCCGGCATAGTAGAACAGGTTACTGAGGAAAGATTGAAGACTCCACAGGGTATCATTGAAGCTTTCAAATCTAACTTTGAAAACTTAGTAGTAAATATAGGGTCAACTTTAGCCGACGTCTTTAACCCAATATTAACTGTATTCACTAAGATATCCCAATGGGTACAAGGAATAGCTGGTACTATAGGAGGTCAGATAGTAGTTAAAGCATTAGCTTGGGGTTCAATTACGGCTTTAGTAGTAAATGGCTATAGGTACCTAGCTGCTACTGGCAGAATGCTTTCTACTTATATGCAACAAACCAATACCCAATCTCAGGCTACAGCAAGTGGAGTTAGTAAGTCTGCAGCTGCAGCTGCAGTATTGGAGACCCGATTAATACATATCACTCAGATTATGAGGGAACAATATTACCTTCAAAAGGCAATGGCTTTCGGTTGGACTGCTGGACCCAGAGGAGGTTGGTATGGGCCTGATGGTAAACGTATTAGGAAGTTTGGAATACCCGGGCCAACATTGGGAGGACTTGGGGGAGGTACTACTAAACCGCCTACTCCTACTGCCGGGCCAACATTGGGAGGACTTGGGGGAGGTACTACTAAACCGCCTACTCCTACTGCCGGACCTGCAGTAGCTAGGTTAGGTATGAAAGGTTTATTCGGTAGATTGGCTGGATTCTTGGGAGGCCCTTGGGGAATGGCCATTGGTATAGCATTACCTCTTGTAGCAGATTATTTACCCAGGTTAATAGATTCCTTAAACAAGAACACTGATTCTAATCTATCAAAGGAAACTCTAACTAGTGATGAATATTTAACCGAGAAAATGGCAAGAGCTATCAGGGCAGCTTTACTGAATGATAAACCTAATGGTACTGTTAACATTACTATTGATGGAGCACCAGTTGGTTCTGTAGCTCCAGGTGAAACTTTAGGAGTTAATTATGCTACTCAAATTGGATTAATACCTTAAATTATGGCAAGAATATTAGGAAAACTAGCAGGTAAGGTTGTTAAGAAATATAATAATCTTACCCAAGATACTGCTGGAGTACTTACGGGTCCCCTAAATAAACTATGGAGAGCTAAGATACACCTTAACCGATTAACTTCAGGTTTACCTAAGGATACTGCTCCTCGAGGTAAACTGTTTAATCCGAATGGAGCTTTGGGAGAAAGGGAAAGATCTTCCAAGAATCCATTACTCAACAGTTCTCTTCAAAGTATTAGGAGATTACAACTTCAGCATGGAAATCTTAAGATTGACAAAGATGATCCTGCTCAAGGTAGGACTGTAGTAGAAAACAATAAACTTTATGGAGTAAGCCAAGATATAAGAAAACTGAACCAGGTAATCATATATAATACTAATGTTAGCCCATACCAATATATTGTTTTACAGAATAGACCTCTGAGCTTTGATTTTAGAGGAGAAACAACTTGGGCTACCATTAAGTCTATGGGTAGAAATACTCCTATGTATCATTATACTGGTTCAGAAGATATTGTACAATTCAATGTATC